>VAPG01039157.1_pt1 | contig 32392 bp, 27 predicted proteins | sample 3393851 | NCBI WGS metagenome assembly VAPG01 (sample SAMN08290438, study PRJNA428436) | hydrothermal vent metagenome | isolation source: Deep-sea hydrothermal vent chimney | place: Atlantic Ocean: South-mid Altantic Ridge | depth 2194 m m
AAATAAACTGACAGTTTCGGCTTGTTCTTTTGTGCTTTTTCTTCGTTGCAAAAGTTTTAAATAAACAGTGGCTATTCGCAACGTTTGCGCCTTGAAAACCCACAAAATTACTTCGTCGATTCCCGTCACTTTATTCCGTCACAAACCCTTAGCGTCTTTGCGTGAAAAGGTAAAAGGGTAGGATGGTAAGGGTAACAGGGTGAGAAGGTAGAAGGGTAAAAGGGTTGAAAGGTAAAAAGTAAACTGAATGACAGCGAAGTGAATAACGAATTATCAAATTAGACGCTATCCTAAAAACCGTATTTTTGCGTTACCAAAAGTAAAGATATCCCATGTGGGCATTATATAGAAAAGAGATTTTCGGGTTTTTAAGCACCATCACCGGCTGGGTAGTCATCGGTATCTTCCTGACGGTAACCGGACTTTTTCTATGGGTTTTCCCTTCTGGCGTTAATGTTCTGGATAACGGCTATGCCAACCTGAACGGACTTTTTAGCCTGGCACCTTTTGTCTTCCTTTTTCTGGTTCCTGCCATGACCATGAACAGCCTGGCCGAAGAAAAAAGAAGCGGTACGTTGGAGTTGTTGCTTATCCGGCCACTGAGCGATACAAAAGTTGTCATGGCCAAATACTTCGCAGCTTTTACTCTCGTGGTTTTGTCACTTCTTCCTACGCTGATTTACTATTTTTCAGTTAGGCAGTTGGGATTTCCGGTTGGCGACATCGACGCCGGTGGCTTTTGGGGATCTTTTATCGGGTTGCTTTTTCTCGGAGCAGCTTTTACCGCGATGGGTGTTTTTTCTTCTTCCGCAACGGATAATCCTATCGTTGCTTTTCTTACTGCTGTGGTTCTCAGCGCTTTTATTTACATGGGGTTTGATTTTATTGCGCCGTTTTTTGGCAAGACAGTACTTTTTGTACAATCACTCGGAATCAGCGCACATTATTCCTCCATGAGCCGGGGCGTTATCGACACTCGCGATGTGATTTATTTTCTCAGTCTGAACCTGCTTTTTCTTTACCTGAGTGTTAGCTTTTTGGGAAGGAGGAAATGGAAATGAAAAGCTCATCTTTTTCCCCGGCAAAGAAAATCAGAAAGCAGTACCGTAAGCGCCTGATTACTGCTGTCTTGATTATAGCAGCTGCCAACTATCTCGGTTCGCTTTATTTTACCCGTCTCGACCTTACTACCGACAAACGGTTTACGCTGGCAGAAGTTTCCAGGACTGTATTAAAAAAACTGGATGAACGGCTGACGTGTACCGTTTACCTGAAAGGCAATTTTCCTGCCGGCTTCCAAAGGCTCGCCACAGAAACCCGCGAAATGTTACAGGAACTTCAGGCCTACAACAAGAATGTCCGGTTTCGTTTTGTCAATCCTTCCGGTACAGCAAATCCGAAAAAAAGAGCACGCTTTTACCAACAACTTATGGACAGAGGATTAAGTCCCACGAACTTGCAGGTGAGAACCAAAAACGGACTGGAGCAGCAGAATATTTTTCCCGGCGCCATCCTGCAATACAAAGGGCGGGAGATACCGGTTTCTCTTCTTAGTAATGAGCGAAATATCCCTCCCGATGAGGTGCTGAATCATTCCATCGAAAATCTTGAATTTGTTTTTATTAACGCCATTCACAAACTGGAACAGCAGAAAAAACCATCGCTGGCGTATCTTATCGGACAAGGAGAACCGGAAGGGAAACGTGTTGCCGACATTATGAACACCCTGAACGATAATTATGCGCTGAAACTTGTGAGCCTGGATACTTTGCCAAATCCTTTGCTGGAGAAAGAAAAAGCGGACAGTATTGTGCCACGTTACCAGACCCTGATTGTGGCAAAACCGCAAAAAACATTTTCCGAAAGGGAAAAGCTAATGCTGGATCAATACATTATGTATGGAGGCAAAGTACTTTGGCTGATAGATCCTGTCCTGGCCAGTATGGATAGTATAAAACGTTCGGAAACAACGGTTTCCATTGATTTGAATTTGGGGTTGCAGTCACAGCTTTTTACTTATGGGGTGCGTTTGAATAAAGACCTGCTGCTCGACCTAAACGCCGTGCCTATTCCGGTACGGACAGGGCAGTCCGGAAACCGGCCACAGATACAGTTGTTACCGTGGTATTATTTCCCACTGGTCACTCCACGGTCAAACCAGCCGGTGGTACGTAACCTGAACAGCATCGAAATGAATTTTGTCAGCAGCATAGACACGCTGGCCATCAAAGGGGTGAAAAAAACCATTTTGCTGAAGACGTCTCCATATTGCGGCGTGGAGAAGGTGCCAGGTATGATTAGTCTGGCTATATTGCGGCAGAAGCCTTCACCGGAATTTTTCCGGGGGCCGGCACGTAATGTGGCCGTGCTGCTAAGTGGAAAATTCACTTCTGATTTTAAAAACCGGATGCTGCCAGGGCTTAAAAGCAGGGTCTTTCCTTTCCGGAAAAGCAGTGTGCCCACCCAAATGATTGTCGTCTCCGACGGCGATGTCTTTTTGAACCAGCTGAAAATCCCTGACGGTTACCCGTTGCCGTTGGGATATAATCAGTTTACCGGACAGACTTATGGTAACAAAGAATTTATTTTGAATACATTGAATTACCTCACCGATGGTTCCGGATTGATTTCGTTGCGTACCCGCGAATTTAAACTCCGGCTGTTGGACAAGACAAAAATCAACCGGCAACGGTTGCAATGGCAGCTGTTTAATGTGCTGACACCGTTGGTATTGATGCTGATTTTTGCTTTTGTTGTTATTGGTTTCCGGAAACGGAGATACGGGAGAAGGTAAATGAAAAATGAAAAGTGAAAAAGCAACGTAACCACTATTTGTCCATTGGGTGACCAGCGGATAACTATTGCCTGACTATTGCCTGTTTCCCGTTTAAACCATCTATTTTCCCTCTTTTTTCAACTTATTGGCGAGGTTGTGATAGTATTTTGCTTTGGATTGATTTTCGAGACGGGCATAAATGTTACCGAGATAAAGAGCATTTTCGGAGGTAGGTTGCAGTGGGTATAGTTTTCGGAAATAGACCAAAGATCTTTTAAAATCAATAGTTACCACCTTAAATGCTCTCAGCAACTCAACATATTGGCGGCGGGTTTTGTTTTTGTTATAGGCTTTCATCTCTGCCTTGTAACGATCTTCTGCTTCCCAGAAATATTTTTTTGCCTCCCAGCTGAGTGCGGTAATATTTTTCGGCTCGGACTTTAGGATTACACCGGCAAGCATATTGCAGGTTTTGGTCTTTTCCAATGCGGCATTAACTTTTAAAAGAGCCGCTTTGTTTTTTACATTATGCCTGTAGTCTGGCGGTAGTTTCATCCACAACTTTAAGGCATCTTCCCAATTTTCGCTTTCCACGTAAGTGGCAAAGAGTCTTTCCTGCATAGGGTTTATGTCTTTGCCGGCAGGGTATTTCTTTACATACTTCTCAAGAGCATCAATCTCCATCGACAGGTTATTGATTTTCCGGTATAGCCTGGCAAGTTCCACAAAAGTCTGCTGACTTACCGAAGCTGAGTAAATTGCTTTGCCAAAAAGCTTCCGGGCTTCCTCTGTTTTACCCAGTTTCAGGGCAGCCATTCCGGCTTTGGTATATACAGGGCACCGGATTCCTTTACCCCGCCTCTCGTATCTGGCTATTGATTTCTTCCACAGCGCAAGTGCAGTTTCGTAATTTCCCTTGTTATAAGCGAGTTGCGCTTTGCCTTTGTGTTTGCCTCTCGCGGAAGTATTTAATGTAAATGCGGTAAGAAAAATCGTTACCACGACGATCCATTTCCATCCTTTCATGTAAGCTCTGTTTTTTTGAAGAGGCAAAAATAGAATATAATTGGTATGGTTCGTGGTTGTTATGATTTTTTAACGGGATATTTTCCGGCAGGACAAAAGATTTTCGGAAGCGGTATGTGTAAACGAAACGTCTCGTGCGGGAGGGATGGAGCGGATAGCCCGGAGTGATGGAGCGGAATGGAAGCTGGCGGAGGCAGCGCCCCGACGAGAGGAGGGGAGCCTGCAAACGCCATAGCTGACACCGCTCCGACATGAGGACTATGAGCGGACAGCCCGTGAAAGCCTTGTGGGTTAGCCCGCCCAAAAAAATTATTTACCTCTTGAAATGGAGGTTATAAAAAAAGAAAAAGCTATTTTTGCAAAAAATATTGAAACATGGATCTAAGCAAAATTTTGTCAATTGCCGGGAAACCCGGTTTGTACAAGTTGGCCGGGGAAGCAAAAAATAACCTCGTTGTGGAATCGTTGACGGACGGAAAAAGAATGCCGGCCTTTTCCCATGAGCGGATTAGCTCGCTGCAGGAAATCAGTATTTATACGAAAGATGAGGATTTGCCGCTGCACGATGCGCTGAAGCTGGTTTATGACATGACCGGAGGGCAGAAAGTGGATAATCCGAAGAAAATGTCTTCTGCACAGCTGAAGGAGCTTTTTAAGAAGGCTATTCCGGATTACGACGAGGACAGCGTTTATGTTTCTGACATGAAAAAGGTTTTTACGTGGTATAATACCCTGCTGGAAAAGGAGTTGCTTGATTTTAGCGAAGAAGAGAAATCGGAGGAAGAACCTGAGGAAAAAACAGAAGAAAAACCGGTTGCTGACGAGCAGAAAGCCGATGCCGGCGATAAAGAATAAGTATGTTTTACAAAACCTTCATCAGGCCGTTGCTGTTTCGCCTTGACCCGGAGAAGGTTCATTATCTTGTAAGCGGTTCTCTGCAATTTATTTTTGGAATACCCGGAATGGCAGTGCTGGTACGCAGGTTCACTGCGGTGAATGATGTGCGTCTGAAACGGGAAGTGTTTGGCCTGAAATTTAAGAATCCGGTGGGAGTAGCTGCCGGTTTTGATAAAGATGCGCGGCTTTTTGGTGCGTTGGGAAATCTTGGTTTCGGCTTTGTAGAGGTGGGAACAATTACTCCCAAAGGTCAGCAGGGCAACGAACGGCCACGACTTTTCCGGCTGCCCGCCGATGGTGCTCTTGTCAACCGGATGGGTTTTAACAATGAGGGAATGGAGGCCGTTGCCGGCAGACTGAAAAAGCGCCGGAAAACCGATATTATTCTTGGCGCAAATCTCGGCAAAAACACGCTGACGCCTAACACGCAGGCTGCCGCGGATTATGTCCGGCTTTTTGAAAAGCTTTTTGATGTGGCGGATTATTTTGTGGTGAACGTGAGTTGTCCTAACATCAGTGACCTGCGTGAATTACAAGACAAAAAAGTGCTGCGTGAGATTCTAAACAGGCTGCAAACTGTGAACCGCCAAAAACCACATCCCAAACCTATCTTGCTCAAAGTATCTCCCGATTTGAACTATTCTCAATTGGATGAGGTGGTACAGCTGGTATCAGAAACGGGTATTGCCGGCGTGGTGGCCGTGAATACAACCATTGGCCGGCCGCTACTGAAAACAGCGAAAAAAGAGGTGCAGCATGTTGGTGGTGGTGGTCTTAGTGGAAAACCATTACAGAACAGGGCGATAGAAGTAGTACGGTATCTTTCTGAGAAATCGGGGCGGGCGTTTCCTATTATTGGCGTAGGCGGGGTTTTTACGCCGGAAGATGCGCTTAAAATGCTGGATGCCGGCGCCGACCTTGTGCAGGTTTATACCGGTTTTATCTACGAAGGGCCGTTTATTGCCAGGCGGATAAACAAGGCTATTGCGAAAAAAGAGAAACGGAAACAGAAAGTATTGTAACTTTTGTTTTTCACACAGAGACCAAATGTAAAGGTTTTTCCGGCGCAAAAATATTTTTCATCCTGTAGTTGATATTGCCGGATAATTCCGAACGCAAACTCCGGATGATTATATTGAGCAAACCAGTAATTTCACGATGTCCGAAAAAAGGTTTTTCTCTTCAACGATATGAAATCCCGATTCCTGCAGGTTCCATTTTGTCTTTCTCACCATGCTGGTACCGATTAAAGGAATTGTGATACCGCTCATTGAATACAAAAAAATATTGTTAACCCAATGGGAACTTCTCATATGTTCGAGAAATATTGCTTTTCCATCAGGCTTAAGTACCCTCTTAATTTCTTTGAACCCTGCCATTGGATTGGGAACCGTACAGAAAACGAAAGTTGAGATTACAAAGTCAAAATGATGATCAGGGAATTCCATGTCTGTAATGTCCATTTGCAGAAGCTTTACCTTCTTTTCAGGATGGGCTTTTGCTTTTTCCGTTGCCTTATCTAACATCCCTTTGCTAAAATCTATACCTGTAACGGACACATCTTTGCCATAATAAGGAATGTTTTTTCCTGTGCCAATACCCGCTTCGAGGAGCGATGAACCCGCCGGGATCATTTCAAACAACATACTTCTCCAGTTTCCTAATTTATTCTTTTCGGCAGAAGCCTCAAACATATCGTAGAACCTTGAGAATTTATCGTATTTCTTGTATGTTTCCATTTTTATCTTTTTTTACTGATAATCAACTTTTCGGAGTTGAACACCTCCTGCAAACAGGATAGCTCTCCGGTATGTCATACATTTGTCTCGTTCGTTAGTTGAACTTACCGAAGGTTTTTAGCCATTTCGTCAAACTCTTCTTTGGTAACCTCACCTCTGGCATATCTTTCTTTCAATATCTCCAGAGGAGTATTTTTTGGCACGTTAGGGCTTCCTGTAAAATTGTTTCCGGTACGGTTAACCAGTGTGATTATAAGCCATATTACTAATGCCATTACTATTAATCCGCCACCCCATCCTATCATCATAATATTTTTTTTGGTTAAATTATTTTTACACTTATTTTATTTTGTTTCAAATGGTTCGTGTTTTACTTTTTATGACCATCTTTTTACATGCACAAAAGTACTTTTGTTTAAACGGAATTTCGTTATATAATTTTTGAAAAGAGTTATATGTTTTTCAACCCTTAGCCGGGGCGTGAATCCTTTGCGTGCTCAGGTCGTTTATTAGTGAAACTCTATTTTGAAAATCCGCGATAAGCGGAGCATTCGAAATATACTGAGGCTACTTGAATTTACATTTCAAAATTCAAGTATAGCCAAACCATGCCGAACGCATGGCAGGTTTATGCCGCTCTCATTTTTGCATTTTACAATAGAAGCGGTATAGTTAGTTGAGCTCATCCCGCTTTTTCAGCGGGATATAGGTTTAATACCCAGACCCTCCGGGTCGGTTCCTTTATATTGGGTTCAGGGCTCTACCCTGAGGTTTAATACTTTTTTACTTAAAACTTTTGCAACGAAGAAAAAGCACAAAAGAACAAGCCGAAACGGTCAGGTTATTTTGTTACAATCCCTTAGTTGAATTTAGTATTATTTCATTAGGTAAATTAAAAAAGTGTCATTGTAATGACAATATTTGCGTAAATTATGTCAATATAATGACAGAATTTTTTTTAAAAAATTTAAGAAAGGAAATCAGCAAATCGGTAAAATGGTATTTTTACGATACAGGAGTCCGAAATGCAATCATTTCTAACTTTAACGAACTGATTTTACGTCAGGATGCGGGAAGCTTATGGGAAAATCATTTGATTTCCGAACGTCTTAAAAAACACCATTATGATATGGATTTTGCAAACCTGTATTTTTGGAGAACTTATGATCAGCAGGAAATTGATTTGGTTGAAGAGATTAACGGACAACTGACGGCTTATGAAATAAAATGGGGAAATAAAAAGGCCAAAAAACCGGTAGCCTGGCAAAAAGCCTATCCCGATGCCGAATTTATAACAATTAACAAAAATGATTTTCCCCACTGGATATGCTAATCTTCATGTTGGTTAGAGCGGTATTATTCTTTTGACCGACGCACGAATGTTTCACATACCATGGCTGTTTAACTCAACTCCTTCAACATATCTTCCGGTGCTTTTTTCCGGCACCTTTATCCTCGCTTCGGCATCGGACAGTTTCCGGCGTTCATTTTCCACTACGGCAGCCGGCGCATTGTACACAAAACGTTCGTTGGAGAGTTTTCCGGGCAAACCTGAATTTTCAGACTTTAACTCCAGAAATTCATATTAGAATTAGGACTTATACTCCGGATTTTAATAATTTTTACTATATTTGCCTCATAAATCATTTGTTATGTTACCGAGATATTATAATCAGATGAAGGATTTAATACCTGATAATAAGGTGTTGATTCTTTATGGCAGCCGCCGTGTCGGGAAAACGACATTGTTAAAGAAGATACTTGCCTCTTCAGGATTGAGGTATAAAATTGATTCCGGGGAAAGCATCAGAGTGAACCAAATATTAAGTTCTAATGATTTTGACCTGTTGTCAGAATACGTTGAGGGGTTTGATGTTGTTGCCATAGATGAGGCGCAGGAAATAACCGAAATAGGAAAAGGACTGAAAATACTGATCGATCAACATCCCCATGTAAAATTGATTGCTACCGGATCTTCATCCTTCGATTTGTCACAAAAAATTGGTGAACCGCTTACCGGAAGAAAAAAGGTAATCAAACTATTCCCTTTTTCACAAGGTGAACTGCTGTATCACTTTACAAAATTTGAGCTAAAAAGTCATCTTCATGATTATTTAATCTTTGGTTCCTACCCCGAAGTAGTTACAAGCAAAACCAGACAGGATAAGGTGGAAATCCTTGATGAACTGGTGAGCTCCTATTTACTGAAGGATATCCTGACGCTTGATAAAATCAGGAATCCAAAGGTGTTGTTTAATCTGTTAAAACTATTGTCTTTACAAACAGGTAACCTTGTTTCAATAAACGAATTGGCGAAGCAGTTGCATATTGATGGTAAAACAGTCAGCCGTTATCTTGATTTACTGGAAAAGACTTTTATTATTTTCAGGCTGAGCTCCTATAGCAGCAACCCGAGAAAAGAAATAAGCAAAAAGAGCAAGTATTATTTTTTTGATAATGGCATACGAAACGGGATCATTATGCAGTTTGCACCCCTTGAGTTGAGAAATGATGTGGGTGCCCTTTGGGAAAATTTCATGGTTTCCGAGTTCTATAAAAAGAATGCCTACTTAAGGTTGTTTCAGCAGTTCTATTTCTGGCGCAATTTCAACGGACAGGAAATCGATTTTATCATCGAAAAAGATGGAAAACTAAAAACTTATGAGTTTAAGTGGAGAAAAGATTCCGGTAAACTCCCAAATGATTTTGTGAAAAAGTACGGAGCTCCGGAATACCGGATAATCAATCAAAAAAATTATTTAGAATTTCTTCAATTGGTATAATCTGCCCATCTTTCCTTGTCATACCAAAATCCTCATTGTTTATTGACACTATAAGATAGAACCTGTTCTTCTTTCATGTCGAACCTGACCTACAGGAAGCGAGACCGGTGCTTTGCTAACCGGCATACGAATATTTCATCTACCAACTTTAAGTACCCCAAACTTTAGCGCACTTTAGGCACTTCAAGTACTTTAGGCACTTCTATCTCAACCCCTTCAACTGCCCTTCCAGCACTTTTATCCGGGCATCGGCCTGTTATTGGTGCCTTTTTTCCACTACGACAACAAATGTTAAATTTTGTTAAAAACCCGGAATAAATTTTGTTTTTCTGTTTTTTTTTTTTGCTTTGCAAAAGAAATCAACAACGCCCAACCCACGCTGCTGATAACATCGGCCAGAACAAAATCTTTTAGTGAATTGAATAAAATTCGATGAAGTGAGAAAAATACTCCATAGGAGTATAAATACCTCCTTTAATTGAAATGAGATGATAATGCGAATACACAACTACAAAACAAAGAAAGGAGGTAAACAGAGCAAAGATACGAAATAAATCCACACCTGCCGGTTTTGTATGGGGATAAGTGCGTAATGCGGCACGCTGAGCAAACAACGAAAACAAACTGAAAAGATTGACTACCTGAATGAGTAAAATTTATAAAATTAATCGAAAAAAACATTATGAAAAGAACAATATTAAGAAGTATCTTTTTATTAGGTGCCACCTTTATGGGCATATTAATTTTGTTAACGAACTGTCAGAAAAAGGGACAAATAACAACAAAAGAAGATGCCCAAACAAATTATATCGAAAAGGTCAAAACCTGGTTCGATGCCAATCCCCAATTAAATAAATTCGTTATTTTGAAATTTACCGGGGAAGTGAATTGGAACAATGCCTTTTATCATTCCCGGGATGGTCAAACTGCGGTTGAACTACCCCTTAAACTTAAAAAAGGTATTGCGATATCAAGCAATGATACTTCTGTAACAAAAACAATCAACCGGCTGGTATTTCTAATTAATGATAAACAGCAAATCAGATCGTTTCATGAAATGATAACTACAAATGAGGATATTAATAAATTATCCAAAAAAATGAATTATTTTAGCATACCCAGGAACTTTACGGGTTTGGTAATATTAACTAATCAAAAAAGAGTATTGGAACAATACAGGCAATATAAAAACGGGAAGATCAATCATTTTAAAACTGCTCCTTCAATTTATTTTTGCTGGCGAATAATTGAAAATTTTTCAGACGGTTCGTACCGACCTATTACTGAATGGTCTTGTTCCGGTGGTGGCGGCGGCGGGTCTAACGGCCATTACGGCGGTGGCGGAGCAGGAGGTAGTGGTAATGGAAACATAACCGCTAAACCCTGTCGGGGCAATCCTGTTAAGAATCCTGAAATTGCTGCACAGCTTGGTAGATCAGGATTACAAGGAGGGACATTTGGTTGTACAAGATATGATTGGAGAAAGACATGCGGTGGTGTGAAAGGTAGAAAAATTCATAAGGGGTTGGACATAAAGAATGCTTATGGTCAGCCTGACTATGCCATGTATGGTGGGACTGCAGTACGTAGAACACAATATAATTCAGACAAGACGAAAATTATTGGTGCTGGCTATTTTGTCGATGTAACCAGTGTGGTTAACGGGGTAACCATTCACATTCTATACTTTCATATGCAAAAAGATACCCGGGTTGATGGACAGGTAAAAGCCGGCGATATAATCGGATATCAGGGGGATTCGGGTAATCTAAAAAAGGCTATTAAAGACCATAAAGCAGTTTCTCATGTCCATATTAAAGTGAAAATTAATGGAAAAGCTGTTGACCCAAAACCTTATTTTGCAACAAAATTCGGGGTAGATGGAAAAGGTGTCTCAAGTCCATGTAATTAATAATTTTTAAAAAATATTATCATGAAACAATTACTTTTAACTATATTTTTATTTTTTGGCATTCTCTTGACAGGATATGGCCAAACGAATCTTTATTATCAGAATAATAACATACTTCCACCGGAAGATTTTTACAATATCTCCTTTAACGCAATTACTTTGGGGAGTATCATTGATACCAAAGGCGACCCCGCAAAAGTAAATGCTTTGTTTGGCATGACTATGGAGGCGAATAAATCGAATGATCCGAACTATTTCTGGATTAATTTTGGTAACGATGCAATTGGCTTTACTTTTGACGAGTTGATTGGTGACCTTGACCTATCAAGGCTTGAAGTAAAAAGCAATCAGGTTGCGGTAAAAATCGGGGACAAAATCATTCATATCGGTGATTCAATTGAAAAGCTGGGAAATATTAAGATATTAACCCAAACAGATGGAAATAAAGTAATCTTGTTTATCACTAAAGAGTCGGATGGTGTATGGATAAGTATTGACTTTAATCCTACCACAAAGATAATAACCAAAATATCTTATTCTGCTACATAAAGATATTGGTTGACAAATCGGATTATGAGTTGTTGCCATAGGTTGGTTTTTTGACTTTTATACAATTTTAGTTATGGAGAATTAGACACAGTATGAACAAGACAATTTATATCGTACCCACATGGCGCGCGAATGTTTCGCGTGCCATGTCTGTTTACTCCAACCCTTTCAACTGCTCCTCCGGTATCTTTATCCGTGCCTCCGCATCAGTCTGTTTTTGGTGTTTCGTTTTAATTATGCCGCACTCTTTTATCTCTATAAAATTTTGTAAAATACTGAATATCTATATTTTACTCTGTCCGCCCCGGATTGAAATCCGAGGCTACATTTGAGTCGTCCGCTATGCGGACTTCAATCATTTCCCTGCCTGCCCGGATGATAGATATGCCTGTTCGCAGACAGGTGTGTTTAAATTTTAAACATGAGTGTTTCATCTGTTTAAAAAATTTGGTTTTTTCGTTTTTTTTTATTTTGTGAAAGAAAATCAACCTTTGCTGGTCGGGATTTGCAATCCCGACCCTATTAGCATAGCGATTTAAAATCGCTTTCCCCAGAACATTCGGGGTTATTGAAGGTAGTAGCACGCGTTGCAAACGCGCGCCAGAGGAGGATTACTTTAGGAAGTATTATGCACACCAAAGGCGACACGACTAAAGTGAATGTACTATTTGGAGAGACTGTGCACTATATAAAATCCGATGACCCCAATTATTATTGGATTAGTTTTCTTAACCTTGCCAGTTTTATTCCACCCTTTTATTTGCTCCTCCGGCAAAGTGTCTTTACCTGCCATGCCGACATCCGGCAAGTTTCTGAAGACAAGAACAAAAAAATTGTCTATTTTTGAATATAAATATCAAGAAAATGAGAAAAGCTCTTTTTTTCATACTGCTGATAAGTATTCCGGCTCTTGGTCTGTCGCAGCAGTATCGCTCCGGCGACACCTTGTACGTCTGGAACCTTGATGGTGCTTTGCTCAGACCGCAACCCTCTTTCTCCTCCGGTGTTAAAGATTCCCTTCAATTCGGAACCCCTTTAGTTATAAAATCCGTCCTGCGGAACAAACCGGTGGCGGAAAAGGTCGTCAATACCTCTGTCCGTTTAAAAGGTTTCTGGATAAAGGCCAAAACAGGGGAGAAAACCGGATATATATTCGGCGGAGATTGTTATACACTGAACCCCTTACCGATGAGAGGCGGAGAAAAAAGCTCCTCTTTACTCGATCGTTTTCTCGGAAAGAAAACCGGAAGCAAAGTGGTAACAAAAAAATACAAATTTGATAACGACACAACTGCTTATTCCATTAAAGAAAATATAACCTATTACGCTAACGGCAGGGAAACAAGTTACTATTTCGATGGTTGTTCCAGCGACGATTATTTCTTTTTTTCCTCTTCACTGACTACTGTGTACCATCTCATGATGATCGTTGTAAGCTATAGTGTGGATACGGAAGGTTTTCCGGAAGAACTTACCAAGCCGCGATACGGGGTGTATGGGGCAAGGTGTATGAGTTTGACGGGGTCGGTGCCATTGAACCACAATTGGAAGTAAGAAAACACGGAATAGAGATGCGACTTTCCAGTTGTGATTAGTGGCTATAAGAAAACACCAATCTCTTTCCCGCTTCAAAACGGGACAAGCTGTTGGACTTGTGTCGCCAATCAGTCATTTACTAAAGTAAACTCTTCATTGTCAACACTGCGCCCGCCTCGACCTTGACGTTTATTATACACCACGAGTGAAAATATATAGTTTTCTAAGAAACACTAAATACGTGTATTTTCCGTTATATGTTTGTTTTATCTTTCGTCAGAGAGAACAGGATGATAACACCGGTCCCCTACCGGCGCGCGAATGTTTCGCGTGCCATGTCGTTTACTCCAACCCCTTCAACTGCACCTCCAGCACCTTTATCCTCGCCTCGGCATCAGCCTGTTTTTGGCGTTCTTTTTCTACCACGGCAGCCGGAGCATTGTTTACAAAACGTTCGTTGGAGAGTTTTTTCAGCACAGATTTCCGGAAGCCGCGGGTATAATTCAGCTCCTCTTCAATCTTTTTACGCTCGGCTTCCACATCCACACTTTGGCTCAGCGGTACGTAATATTCCTGTGAGCCAACGGTGAAGACAATCACGCCATCGGGTTTATCCGAAACGATTTCGATGGACAAAAGGTTACCAAGTTTGGAAACCACCGGATAGAAAAGACAGCCGGCATTTTCGCCTTCGCGCACTTTTAGCTCCAGCGGCTTTTTGTTGGGAATGTTTTTCTCTTTCCGCAGATTACGAATACCGATGATGATTTGTGTGGCCCGCTCGAAAGCTCTCAGATTTTTCTTGTCAAAAATTCCGGAACCCGGCATGGAAGCCACAATAATGTCATCACCTGCTTTGCGCTCACGCAACAGGTGCCAGATTTCCTCCGTGATAAACGGCATGAACGGGTGCAGTATTTTCATCAGTGCCTCAAACAGTTCTGCCGTTTTTTTGTAAGTGTAGCTGTCAATGGGCTGTTGATAAGCCGGTTTCACCATTTCGAGATACCACGAGCAAAACTCATCCCAAATCAGTTTGTAAGTCGCCATGAGTGCGTCCGAAATACGGTAGTCCGTAAAGTTCTTCTCAATAGCGGCAAGGGTTTCGTTCAGTTTGTCTTCAAACCAGCTGATGGCCAGCTTGGTGTGTTCGGGTGTTCCCAGCGAAGCATCGACTTCCCAGCCTTTCACTAATCGCAGGGCGTTCCAGATTTTGTTGCTGAAATTTCGTCCCTGCTCACACAACGCTTCATCAAAAGGCAGGTCGTTTCCGGCAGGAGCCGTCAGCAGCATTCCCACACGCACACCATCGGCGCCGTGTTTTTCAATAAGCTTTAGCGGGTCGGGTGAGTTACCGAGGGTTTTCGACATTTTCCGGCCGAGCTTGTCGCGAACAATACCTGTGAAATAGACATTTTTAAACGGAATTTCTTTGCGGTATTCCAGCCCGGCCATAATCATACGTGCCACCCAGAAAAAGATAATATCCGGGCCGGTCACCAAGTCGTTGGTAGGGTAGTAGTAGTTGATTTCTTTGTTGTCCGGAAAACGGATGCCATCAAACACCGAAATGGGCCACAGCCACGACGAAAACCAGGTATCCATCACATCCTCATCCTGTTTTAAGTCAGCAGGTTTCAATTCGGGCATGGCAAACTGTCTGCGGGCTTTTTCCAAAGCCTCTTCCGGTGTTTTGGCCACCACAAATTCCCCATTGGGCAGGTAGTAAACCGGAATACGCTGTCCCCACCAGAGCTGCCGGGAAATGTTCCAGTCGCGTACGTTTTCCATCCAGTGGCGGTAGGTGTTTTTGAATTTTGCCGGATGAAACCGAATTTCTTCCTTTTCCACCACTTCCAATGCAGGCTTTGCCATTTCCGACATCTTCAAAAACCACTGCATAGAAAGTTTCGGCTCAATCACGGCATCAGTACGCTCCGAAAAGCCTACACTGTTCACGTAATCTTCTGTCTTCATTAGATGGCCGGCTTTCTCCAAATCAGCCACAATTTCGTCACGCACCGCAAACCGGTCTTTACCCGTATAAAGTTGTGCAGCTTCGTTTAGTGTGCCGTCGTCATTAAAAATATCGATGCTCTCCAGATGGTGTTTCATCCCGATTTCGTAGTCGTGAATGTCATGGGCAGGAGTGATTTTCAGGGCGCCTGTTCCGAACTCGCGATCCACATATTCGTCGGCAATCACCGGCACAGGGCGGTTCACCAGCGGCACAATCACTTTTTTCCCCACAAAATCCTTAAAACGCTCGTCTTCCGGATGCACGCATACTGCCGTATCGCCCAAAATAGTTTCCGGACGCGTAGTGGCAATGGTCAGAAAATTATCCTTTTCACCTTCCACGCGGTAACGCAGATAATAAAGTTTCGATTGTACTTCTTTGTGGTTCACCTCCTCGTCCGAAACGGCCGTCTGCGCCTGCGGATCCCAGTTCACCATGCGCACGCCGCGATAAATAAGTCCCTTTTCGTATAAATCAATGAAAGTGTCGATTACCGACTCATACAGCGCCTCGTCCATGGTAAAACGCGTTCGGTCCCAGTCGCACGAAGCACCCAGTTTTTTCAGTTGTTCGAGAATGATACCGCCGTGTTTCTCTTTCCATTCCCATGCATGTGCCATAAATTCCTCGCGCGAAAGGTCGTCTTTGTCGATGCCCTCCTGTTTCAGTTTATTCACCACTTTGGCTTCCGTCGCAATGGATGCATGGTCAGTCCCCGGCACCCAGCACGCATTTTTCCCCTGCATCCGTGCCCGCCGCACCAGCACATCCTGCAGCGTATTATTCATCATGTGCCCCATGTGCAACACCCCCGTCACATTTGGTGGCGGAATAACGATGGTGTAAGGTTCCCGTTCATCGGGTTCCGAATGAAAATATTTTCTCTCCATCCAATAGCTATACCATTTATCTTCAGTAGTTGCCGGATTATATTTGCTGGGAATTTCCATCTGTTTAAATGTCATTTTATTGAAGGAGCAAAAGTATAAAAAATTACACAGTGGATGGATTGTTTTTGGGCAGCGGACGGGCTGTCCACTTGTAGTCCTGCCGGCAAAAGCAGTGTTTCGCAACAGCTGGCAGGGAGCTTCTCAGGTCGCTCCTGCCAGCCTGCTACACATCTGCTTTCGCCGGCAGGAGCTACCGTTCCCATCCCTGCTGCACGGGAATGAGGAGTGAAAGAATGATGAATGAGATATTATCGTGTGCAAAAAGCTTACTCAATCTTCATCACAAACGGCAACCGGGCCTGTATGCCTTTCATTTGGCTGAAAGTCTGTATTCCAGAAAGGTAAGGCTCAAACACTTGCAGCTTGTTGGCCAAAATCCGGCTTTCGGCTTTGCCGCTAAACTCTTCCATCAGCTCTTGCAGGAACTCTTTACGTTTGGGATATTCGATGATGCGGTAATTTTTACCGAGTTTGGCTTTTTTGGCAGCATAAGCAATGGCATTTTGCAGCCCGCCGAGGCTGTCCACCAATCCCAGCTTTAACCCATCAGTACCTGACCATACATGGCCGCGGGCAATACTGTCCACATAGCTTTTGCGCAGATGGCGCGTGCGGGCTACCAGCGAAACAAATTTCTCATAAATATCCGTAATCCCTTCGTTGAGTTTCTGTTTCTGCAACGCATTCATGGGTGCCATCACATCCACAAAATCGGCATTTTTGTTGGTCATAACCTTGTCGAAGGTAATGCCCAGTTTTTTGTTCATAAATCCCTGAAGATCGGGAATGATGCCAAATACGCCGATGGAGCCGGTGATAGTTGTAGGCTGTGCAAAAATGTAACTGGCGTTGGTGGAAATCCAGTAGCCGCCCGAAGCAGCCACATTACCCATGGAAATGATGAATGGTTTGGCTTTTTTGGCCAGTGCCACCTCGCGGCGGATGATATCGGAAGCCTGCGCATCACCACCGGGAGAATTGACTCGCATCACGATGGCTTTCACATGTTTGTTGGTGCGTGCCTGACGGATAGCTTCTGCCAGTGTAGCCGAACCAATGCTGTTTTCTTTGCTCTTGCCCTTGCTGATTTCTCCCAATGCATAAATCACGGCAACAGTGTTACGACTGATTTTTTCCGGTTTCTTTTTCAGGCGGACATTGTTGTACTTGTCAAACGCCATATAATCAGGTTTGGCTCCCACCCGTTTTTTAATGGAATCCAGAACCATATCGCGGTAAGCAATACCATCGATAAAATGATGTTTCAAAGCCTGCTGTGCATCGGAAAGCGTCAGGTTGTCGGCCAGTTTGTTCATTTCGGTAATAGAAACATGGCGGTTTTTATTTAAGGTAGCGAGTATTTTCCCCCATATACTTCCTAAAAGTTCCGTCATTTGCTGGCGGTTGGCAGCACTCATTTTATTGAGCAAAAACGGTTCTACGTAACTTTTGTACTTGTTGCCTGGCCCGCGGATTACCTGGGCTTTTATGTCTAATTTGTCGAGCAGGTTTTTGAAAAACATAACCTGAGCGCTCAGCCCTTTAAAAAGTACAAGACCTTCCGGATTCAGATAGATTTTGTTGGAAAGGCTGGCGAGATAATAAGCTTTCTGGTCGTAGTTATTGGCATAGCTTATGATAAACTTACCAGACTTTTTAAACTCTTTCAGCTTGTTGTAAATCTCTTCGGTGGTGGCTATACCTGCCGGAATTGATCCCATGTCAAGAAAAATTCCATCCACATTCGGGTCTTTGGCTGCCTTGCCAATATCTTTTAAAATATCATTTAACCCCAGCGATCTGTTGGGTTTCATGGTGCTGAAATCAAAATTTTCGAAAGGATTTTGCGGTGTTCGGTCGCGGATAGGTGCTTTCCATGTAATACGTAAAACGGTATGTGGTTTGGCTATTAAACTTTGTTTTTGCGCCATACTCGTAATGGAGGCAACCATGCCTGCAAAAAGAAGCACGATTAAAATCAGGGTTAACAATGTGCCTGCAAAAGAGGCAAACATAAACTTGAAGAACTGTTTCATAATGGTATGATTATTTAATTTTTTTCAGTTTACAATATTAACAATTATGTGTGTAAAATTAAATGAATAGGCAGGGAATATTTCAAAAAAAAGATTTCAACTTTAGGTCATGATAAAACCTGCTTGGTCATGCTTGTTTAGAATAGTGTATAATAAACGCTATTGGCTTGTTTTACTGATGTTTGTGTTAGGAGGTGGTGGTATCTTCTCGGAAGAGAGTGCCGGGCACGATTCTTCATCTCTCGTAGGCTTTGCCAGCCGGCAGCCACTGCTGATTCGTTTACAACAAAAAGATTTTGTCGTTTTTTCACCTGTGGATTATATCCTCTTTCGGGAAAAAGAGGTGAAAATAGTCCATCCAAAACAGAAAAGCAGGTTTTCCATTATGGGACAGGGAACACTGAAGGCTTCTGTACTGGCTGCATTTCTTCATGATAATAACAGAGCCGTTTCCTTTTCGGAGGCCTTCAGAATTGCAAAAATTTATATGGAGGAAGCCAAAGCCGAAGGTGTCAATTACGATATTGCCTTTTCGCAAATGTGCCTGGAGACAGGTTTTCTGCGTTTTGGCGGTACTGTTCTGCCTCGTCAGAATAATTTTGCCGGACTCGGTGTCCTCGACAATAAAACCAAAGGCTTTTCTTTTCGTGATATCCGACTGGGTATCCGTGCCCATATTCAGCATCTGAAAGCGTATGCCTCACTGAAAAAACTTCATCATGAATTGGTGGACCCCCGTTTCTGGTTTGTAAAAAGGGGCAGTATAAAAGTGGTGGACGGACTGTCGGGAAAATGGGCTGCCGACAAGCGTTATGGTAAAAAAATCCGCTATCTCCTCGGCCGGATGTATCGGGTGAAAGTGTAAAGCTTATTTTATTTCAGCAAGTAAAGATTTCCGGGGCTGATGATCCTGTAATCAATGACATTGTATTTGTCTGTAAAAGTTACTGGGATTTTCGGTTTTCTGCCCGGGTTCCATTTGAACTCCCAGGCAATAATTTTTCCGTCTCGTTCTTCCACCAAATCAATTTCGGCACCGTCATAAGTCCTCCAAAAGTAGAAATTCGAAAAAAGCCGTTTGTTGCTGTCGGCCTTTATAATTTCTGATACACAAAAGTTTTCCCAAATAGCTCCCGCGTCCGACCTGTCTGCCATCCCTGCAAAATTGTTTATTATGGCATTACGGATACCCGTATCGTAAAAGAAATATTTCTGACGTTTTCGCAATTCGTTACGCAGGTTACCGCTAAATGAGCCAAGCCTGAAAATGATAAAGCTTTTTTCCAGTAAGTCAAGGTAACGAACAACGGTTTGTTTGGAAATTCCCGTCAGCGTTGCCAGTTCCTGATATGAAACCAGATTCCCGACCTGCAGAGCAATGGCTTTCAATAATTTTCGTAAAACATCGGGATTCCTTAGCTGTTCAAATTTGAAAATATCTTTAAACAAATAGTCGTTACTTAAAGAAAGAAGTTTTTCTCTTTTTTCTTTTGCGTTCAAATCAACAACCCCCGGATAAGTGCCGTAAAGCAGGAATTCCTCCAGGTTTTCAAGAAAATACTGCCATCCTTTTTGAGCACTTATTTCATGGATAGACAGCGGAAATAACTTAAAACTGATGTTACGGCCTGTGAGTGGTTCGCCGGTTTTATTTGAAAGTTCAAAGCTACTGGAGCCGGTAGCAATGAGTCGGATTTTACTCTTTTTGTCATCATAAAGTAGTTTTAGTATTTTCCCAATCTCCGGAATAGTCTGTGCTTCGTCGAAGGCAACACTTTCTTTTTCATCGAAAAGCGCCTTAATTTTTGGAATGTTGATATCGTGTAAAGCATCGTAAACAACAGGCTGTTCACAATCCAGAATTTTTAAATCCCCGTGCTCTTTGGAGAGTAACTCGAGAAGTGTTGATTTTCCGGTCTGCCTTGCCCCAAACAACAAAATAATTTCAGGCCGCTTTAACTGCTGACCAATCTCTTTTAAAATATCCCGATAGTACATAATATTTTCTTTAAAATGAGGCAAACTTACGAAATTAAGCCTAAAAAAGCAAGTTTAGTTACGTTTTTCAGCTTAAAAACGTAAGTTTAGTTACGAAATTAAGCCTAAAAACGTAAGTTTATGATGTTGCCATCCGCCCTTACCGTTTGTATTTTGTCAGGAAAAAGCTTTCGTTCATCACAATGTAGAGGCCGTAAGAATAATCAAGGTTGTGGGTCATAAGGTCATAATAGCTTTCAAAACGGGCTTCTAATTTGATGCTGTGGTAAATCGTTTTGTTTATCCATACTTTGGTCGTCAGCAACTCCCGTTTTGCCTGTGAAAAATCAGGATCGATTTCGGAAACCGACTGGAAAAGATATTCCCCATGAGGCGAGATAAACCGTTCGGCATACCAGTAGCCTGCCATCACATGCAATCTGCTGTATTGGTAAGTGAAGGTGGTGTAGCTACCCCATCCATTTTTGAAAGGTTGGGCATTAGCCTCGCCCTGACTGGGAAGATTTAGCCCCTTGTATAGTAAAAACTGTGGTTCAAAGGTTATCCTGCTTTTTTCGCTGAAGCGGTAAGCCAGTTTCAAGCCTGTAAGGCCATTAAATATGGAGGACAAGGGCTTGTGTGGTGGTGGGGCAAGCTGCCCGCCTCTGTGTGCCACAAGAAATTGCAACGGAATACTCAGGCTGAAACCATGCCGGTCATGCATAATCCTGAATACAGAACTACTTCCCACCATAAGATGTTCCTGTGCCGTGTCGCCTACCATAATATAGTGCTCCCAGCTAAGCCATAAATCCGAATGGATTTTAGCGGTATTTAGCAGAAACTGAAAACCGTATTCTACATGGTTCTGAAAATAACGGTCATAACGGAAAAGTGGCTCAGCCAACTGATGGTTTGCTGTTCCGTAAATATTTCCCATGACAAGCTCCAGTGACTTGGCCATTTTGTATTGCACGCTGAAAATTGGTATCACCTGTGTGAAATTATTGCGACCCGAATATTTCAAAAGATAAACGCCGGCACTGACTTTTATTTTCGGGGTGAAATAATACTCCAGCGTAGGTTTGACGTAAAAGCCCAGTCCGGTATAACCATAGGCAAATTTGTCAAAATATTCGTTGTTTTTGAAAAATGAACTGCTCTCAATCCGAAGATTTAGTGTTTTGCTACAACTGTCATAAAATGGGGCATAGGTCTGAAAAACAGGCGATTGTGCTTGAGCTTTTCCCGCAATGAAAAATAATATCAGGAGCACAAACCAGCTGGACTGATTTTTTATTTTTCGCAAATGGTATGTTACAACAGGTTTAATGATAATCAGTTATCTATTCTATCCTATAAGTAAACTTTAGTATTTTATCCGAAATAGGAATAAGTTTTCCCATGAGTTTGAGCCTTACCGGATTGGATTGAAATATTTCCAGATTATTGTCATTTTTAAATTTAAGCATGAGACACCTGTCATATTCTTTGGTAGAACCCGTATAATCAATACGCTTACCCCATTCCACCCTTTCAATCGTTTTGGTATTTGACTTCAAATCTTTGATTAATTTGTCCAACTCCGACCTTTGGGCAGGAGTAATATCTTTTTTGAATTTTACCAGAATAACTTCCCGGATACCTGTCTTTTTCCCAAACGGAACCATGGCCTGTGTTTCTGCAAAACCTATCAGCAGGGCAAAAACAACAAATAATACTTTCTTCATAATATGCTTCTTTTTTAGGCTGTAAACATAGCAAAAAATGGTATTGGTAATTAGGCAGGTTTCTATAAATTAACGCTGGTTGATGTTTTACGTTGTCATAACCGGTAGTTTTTATTAGGGAATTTTTTTTTTGAGCTTGTCTTTTTTTTGTTTTTTGTTTTTTTGTGATTTACAATTTGTTATTTCTTAAATATTGCCTACAGAAAGTAACACAGAGCCAAAAGCCCGAATAGCTTTAAATTTGTACATTTGGCGCGATTTAAAACTTGATTTTTATGAGAAGATTGTTTTCGGCTACAGCCCTTGTGCTGCTTTTCCTTTTTTCCGGTTTTGCTCAGGCACAGCAAGTGTGGAAACCTCTGAACCCCAAAACGACAACTCAGAAATACTCCACGCTGTTGTATCTTATCAACAATTTCTATATGGACACGGTGAACATGCAACAGCTCACCGACAAGGCTATTGTGGCTACATTAAAAGACCTTGATCCGCATTCTGCCTATATCTCAAAAAAGGATCTGGAGCGTGCAAATGAGCCTTTGGTGGGAAGCTTTGAGGGCGTTGGTATCACGTTCCAGATTTTTAAAGACAGTATTCTCGTGATTGCCCCGGTGCCCGGTGGCCCATCGGACAAGGTGGGCATTATGGCCGGCGATAAGATTATCAAAGTCGATGGGAAAGATGCTTTTGGACCAAAAATTACCAACGACTGGGTTATGAAACATTTACGTGGTAAAAAAGGTACCAAAGTGGTGGTAAGTATTTATCGGAAAGGGGTGAAAGAGTTGCTTGATTTCACCATCATTCGCGATGTGATTCCTCTGGAAAGTATAGATGCTGCTTTTATGCTGAATAAAACCACGGGCTACATTAAGCTGAGCCGTTTTGCCCAAAAATCAACAGATGAGTTTAACCTGGCTATTGATAGCCTGAAACGGCTCGGACTAAAAAATTTGATTTTTGATCTTCGTGGTAACTCCGGTGGCTATCTAAGTACAGCTCAGGGTATTGCTAATGAATTTCTTGGTGCTAAAAAGCTGATTGTTTATACCAAAGGGTTTCACAGCCCGCGACAAAATCTCTATTCCTCACGCACCGGCAATTTTGAAAAAGGGAAACTCATAGTGCTGATTAATGATGGTTCGGCTTCGGCCAGCGAAATTGTCTCAGGTGCTCTGCAGGATTGGGATCGTGCGCTGCTTATTGGCCGGCGTTCGTTTGGTAAAGGGCTGGTGCAAAGACCGTTTCGACTTCCCGATGGCTCTGTTGTCCGGCTAACGGTAGCCCGCTACTTTACCCCTTCGGGACGCTGGATTCAAAGACCATATAACCATGGTGTGGATGCCTATTACCGCGACCTTCAGGAACGTATGAAGCACGGCGAACTGATTCATGCTGACAGTATCCATTTTCCTGATTCGTTAAAATTCCATACAGCGAATGGCCGGACGGTTTATGGTGGTGGCGGAATCATGCCTGATATTTTTGTCCCTTGGGATTCGGCTCGTTATGATATGTTCTATTCTGAACTTATACGTAAAGGAGCATTTAACACTTTTGTCAATGATTATCTGAATAGTAACCGGAAAAAGCTACACAGGAAATATCCTGACACCAAACGTTATATTGAGAATTTTGAAATTTCACCTTCGCTTTTCAAAACTTTTTTGCTAGATGCCAAAAAGGCCAAAGTGAAGATAGACTCTGTTGCTTTACAGCGGAACAGGGGGTTTATAATGTTACAAATAAAAGCGCTCATTGCCCGTGATTTGTTTAACCAAAATACTTATTTCGAAGTGATGGCTCCTTCGGATCACGGTATTCAGAAAGCACTGGACATGATGCAAAATGATACTGTTTTTAAAAAGCTGAAAATTCAGGAATAGAAAACGATGGGTATGTTTCCTTTCGTATGCCTTAAAACATCTCACTATTTTTTTAATTTTGTTCACTACTTTCGGAAAGCCGTTGGCGGAAGTTTCGGCAGTCCTTTTGTGTGAAATATGCTTATGAAAAAGTTTCTTTTTATTCTTCTGATTAGCCTTTATCCGTTTTTTGCCATCGCCCAGCTTCAGATACCGGGAACACCGGCGGCATGGACTTATGGATTGAAAAGTACCCCGCCGGTTATCTATGTAAATGCGCCCGTACCACAAAAACAACCTGTTCTAAAAAAGGCAAATACACCACAGCCGTTGTATGCAGGATATATCATTCCGCTGGTTGATAATGTGTTACAAAAAGGTGACTGGCAACAATTGCCCAACGGAAATTTTGTCTGGCGATTGGAGATACATCTGGATGGTGCTTCGGCACTCAACCTATATCTCAGGAATATAAAACTCGGGCAAAAAGACCGGTTATTTATTTATAATTCCCGTAAAGGTCAGCTCCTTGGAGCATTCAGTAAACAAAATAATGGAAAAGAGATGGGGACGGCTTTTCTCTTGGGAAGCAACCTTGTGCTTGAGTTTGATTCTCCGGAAAGATACGACCGACTGCCTTTTGAACTGACCGGTGTTGGTAATATTACCAACCATGCTGGAAAAAGTCTGAAAGATTTTGGTGATGCTGGCACCTGCGAAATTCCCGTCAATTGCCCCGAAGGTGCAAAATATAAAAACCAAAGAAATAGTGTGGCAAGGATTCTGCTGAGAGAGGGGAGTGGTCTCTTCTGGTGTACAGGTTCTCTTATCAACGACACAAAGAATGATGGGAAGCCTTATTTTCTGACTGCTAACCATTGCGGCGATGCTTCTTCTGCATCAGACTATGCTCTATGGGTTTTTTATTTTAATTACGAATCTCCCGATTGCAGTCGTCCGGCCACCCAGCCTGCCATCCATTCTCTCTCAGGCGCAAAACTGCTTGCTTCGGCCAACTATGAAACTGGCTCTGATTTTAAATTGCTACTGCTGAATGACACAGTCCCGTATGCTTATAAACCTTATTATAATGGATGGGACCGGAGCGGAAACATCAGCAATAGCGGGGTAGTCATCCACCATCCGGAGGGCGATATAAAAATGATTTCCACCTATAAAACACCACTTGTCCCCATGAAATATTATGGAACGGTGACAGATCCGAATGCTGATTTCTGGAAGGTTAAATGGGCAGCCACACAATCGGGACACGGTGTTACCGAAGGCGGTTCTTCAGGCTCCCCATTGTTTAGCAGCGAGGGACTGGTTATAGGAACGCTTACCGGTGGTGATGCGTCCTGCAGTACATTGGATTCGCCCGACTATTTCGGCCGTTTCAGCAAACACTGGGATGCCAACGGGTCGGATTCTACGCGGCAGCTGGAATATTGGTTAGATAAATCGCAGACAGGACTTGAAAAGATTCCCGGATTTGATCCGCTTTCCACATTAGCCATTGCCAATTTTTCATCCGATGTCATCAAAACACCTGTGGGTGGCACCATTAGTTTTATCGACTTATCCATGGGGCCTGTTACCAGCTACCATTGGGAATTTGAAGGCGGAGTGCCGGCCACTTCGGAGGCAAAAATACCGCCTTCGGTGCACTACTCCAAAACGGGAATTTTCAAGGTGAAGTTGTCGGTAACTTCTGCCGGTGGTAACAACACAAAAATTGATTCTGTCTCCGTTCTTCCCGTGATTTACCCAAATCCCACGAAAGATGGCAGCATCCATATCCTTTTGGGAAGTTACAATCCGGAAGATATTTCTGTGTCTGTTTACGATATGTTGGGACGCCGGCTGGATATTTTTAAACCGCAATTTGGTAACGATGATGTGATTTTGCAATTACCGGACAACAAAAGTGGTTTATATATTATTCGCTTGACAAACAAGCAGGTGACAGGTACTTACAAAGTTTTTAATATTCATAAATAGCACTGATGCATCAAAAATACAAATACCTTTTTTTCGATCTGGACAGGACACTTTGGGATTTTGAAAAGAGTGCCATCGAAGCACTTGAAGAAATTGTCGAAAACCACGATCTTGCCCAAAAAGGGATTGGCGACTTTGAGGAATTTTACAAAAAGTACACAGACCACAATCACAGGCTGTGGGACTTGTATCGTGAAGGTGTACTGGAAAAAGATGTCCTGCGCTGGAAGCGTTTTCACCTTACATTGCTCGACTACGGCATTGATGACGAAACACTTGCCGTAGAAATAGGAACGGATTATGTGGATATAAGTCCGCGGAAAGTAAATCTGTTTCCGCATGTTATGGAAACGCTGGAATATCTGACTCCAAAATATCACCTGCATCTGATTACCAATGGTTTTCAGGAAGTGCAGGAGATAAAGATAAAAGAATCGGGAATGGACAGGTATTTTGAGAAGCTGATAACTTCTGAAGAGGCTGGCGTAAAAAAACCCGACCCCGGAATTTTTTATTACGCTTTGGAAAAAACAGGTGCCCTTTCCAATGAAAGCCTTATGATTGGTGATGACTATCCGGTGGATATTGAAGGCGCCAGACAGGTGGGCATGGACCAGGTATTCTTTGATCCCGAAAAGCTCTCCGGAGAGAATGATTGTACTTTTAAAATCAATGATTTGTTGATGTTGTGCGAGATTTTGTAGCTATTTATAGCAATACTCCGGTAAGTTTTTGAACTTGACTATAACACGCAACATAACGACCTGATATTAAGGAAATTGAGCATTTCGTACCTTGTTTGTTAATAGGCTTATCCTCAGGTTGTTAGAAAAAGTTACCGGACTATTGTATAGAGTTCTTGATAAAAAATACTTATTAAAATGAAACAGTATTCCTTTTTTTACGTTAAAAAATTAGTTCTTGTGGAGTAATTTAAAAAACTTGTGTTATGATAAAAAAATTACCTGTCTATCGAAGGTTAAGCCTTTTGTTGATTTCTGCCGTTTTTTTGTTGCCTCAGCTTTCCAAAGCGCAGGCCGGTTTTATTTTGTATGGTTTTCGTGATGTGCAACAAAGTAGTTTTTTGAATCCGGCTTTTATCTCCGGAGCTACAGTGGTGGTAGGATTTCCTCTGTTGTCTAATTTCTCAACAGGATTGGTATCTTCCGCCGGCGGACTAAATAATTATCTTTCTAAAAAACCGGGTTCCAATACGTTGGTTTTTGACTTAAGTAAGGTGATTAACAGCAACAAACCTGAAGATAAAGTTACTGATTTTATGGATATGGACATCCTCTTTGCAGGATTTAGAGCTGGCAACACGTTTATCACGATGGGCGTTCGGCAGCGGGTTTTTGTGCAGGCTATTGCCGATCTTGATGTACTGAAACTTGCATGGAATGATAGTTTACCGGATGGAAACCAAATTTATGACATGAGTCATACCAATGTGGCTGAGTATCATTTGATAGATTATCATTTGGGAATATCAGTTCCCATTGGAAAAAAGTTCAGAGTAGGAGCCCGAATTCATTTGTTACAGGGACTTTCTAATATCAATACGGAAAACAACGGGATAAACCTGAAAACTACAAAAAGCAGCAATGGCAATTTTGAGATTCACGGCCGCACCAGTTTTGTGGTTAATACTTCCGGTTTGCCCGATTCCAGCAACTTTAATCCGGGCGATTATTTTTTAAACTTTCAGAATCTTGGTTTTGCCGTTGACCTCGGTGCAGATGTGCAGGTAACGAAACAGATATGGATAAATGCCAGCGTGTTGAACTGGGGAAAGGTTTATTACCACAGCAACAACAAAACATATAAATCTGTTAGTGATAATATTAATTTTAATAGCGCTGACATCAGTTTTAACAATACTGATTCTTTGGGGAGCATTGGTGATACCTTGAAAAAAGTTTTTGATTTGAAAGAGGATTCAGGGAATTACAAGATTACCCTTCCCGCACGCATCATCATTGGCGGAGAGTATTACACAAAAGATATGCTCAATAGCTTTTCATTTCTGTTTTCGGGACGGTTTTACAAAGATTATTTTGAGCCGGCATTCTCTGTTGCTTACACCCGGTTTGTTTCGGGGCACTTTTCCTTTAAGGTAAATTATACGTGGATTAAAGATGCCCCCATGAATTTTGGTGCGGCTTTGGCTGTAAACTTTTTCCCTTTCCAGTTTTACCTCTATTCTGATAATGTAGCCGGCCTTTTCCAATGGGATCGACAGAAATATGTTCAGGCTGGTTTTGGCCTCAACATCCGTCTTGCTCCCCGAAATTCACGGAAGTCACCCCATAATCCTGAAAATATCCACAACCTGCGTCCGGATATCATAAACCAGGGGGAAGCAGATAGCCGCTCTAAAGAATAATCCTGTAAACACCCAGTTCGTACTCCCGGTCAATAACCTCTGTGATTTTTTTATAATCTTTGGAACGGTTTACAAAATCAAGCTTGTTAGTATCTAAAATAAGAATTCGCAAATCTTTTTGCTGCTTGATAAACTCCAGATAACCGCCCTGAATTTTATTCAGATAGTCATCCTTGATATTTTGTTCGTAAGGACGACCGCGCATTTTAATGTTTGTCTGCAAACGTTCGGTATCTACATATAGATAAACCAGAAGATCCGGTTTGGGAAGTTGCTGATAAATGATGTTGAAAAAGCTGGTGTATAGCTTAAACTCATCCTGTGGCAGATTCTGCCGGGCAAAAATCAGCGACTTTACAATGAAATAATCACTGATGGTAAAGGTCTTAAATAAATCCATAGACAACAGCTGGTCTTTTAGCTGCTGATAGCGGGAAGCCATAAACGACATCTCCAGCGGGAAAGCATATTTTTCCGGTTCTTTGTAAAATTTGGGAAGAAAAGAGTTTTCTTCAAACTGCTCCAAAATAAGATGTGCGTTGTAATCTTGCGATATTTTTGTAGCGAGAGAGGTTTTTCCTGCGCCAATATTTCCCTCTATGGCAATAAAATTATAACGCATAAACCTGTTTTTCTTTAAATTTCCATACTTTGTTGTCATCAGTACAGCCATCCAGCAGCTGGCGACAGGTTTTCTTTAAGACCGGATGAATTTTTGCCGGATCTACCTCAGCCAGGGGCATCAATGTAAAACGCCGGTTGACTATCTGCACATGTGGAACGGTCAGCTCCGGTAAGTCGATAATCTCGTCATCAAAAAAGAGCAAATCAATATCCAGGGTGCGGGAAACATACTCGCCGCTTGTCTTTGTGGCACGCCCCAGCAGCCGTTCAATTTCCTGTGTCCTTTTCAAAATTTCCAGGGGCTCAAATGCTGACTCTACACGAACCACACGGTTCAAAAAAGCCACAGAAGCCTCAAAACCCCATGGCTCAGATTCGTACACCGAAGAAACAGATATTATCTCTCCTAACGATTTATCAATAAATCCGATAGCCTTATTAAGATAAACTGTCCTGGGATAAATATTGCTGCCCAGCAAAAGGAAAATCGTATGCTTTTTTGACATGGTGCAAAAGTAATAAAATGCTTCTTTGTGCTACCGGACGGCAGAACAAAATCCCTGGAGATTTTACAAAGTTTTCAACCGGTGCAATATAGTGAATGGCAGGTAGCAATGGTAACTAAAAGCTGTTGAGTGGGTTGTAAATAAGCTTCTTCGGTGTGGTTGTCGCCAGGCTGTTGTATATTCGTTGCTTCTACTGATTTTTTCCATCTTGCTTTTTCATCGTGACGTTTTCTTATTTTTGTCACAGAAAGAGAATTTTCATGCTACTGAAACTATCCATAAAAAATTATACGCTGATAAGTGCAGCCGAAATTGGTTTTCGTCCGGGCTTTACTGTCATTACCGGTGAAACCGGAGCCGGGAAATCTATTATGCTCGGTGCTTTGTCGTTGATACTCGGAAAACGTGCTGACCCATCGGTACTCATGGATAAGGAGCGAAAATGCATTGTCGAAGGTGCTTTTGATATCAGCGAGTTAAATCTTAACCATTTTTTTGAAGAAAACGATCTGGATTATGAATCGATAACAATCCTGCGGCGTGAGATTAATCCGGCCGGGAAATCACGCGCTTTTGTGAATGACACCCCTGTGAATCTGAATCTGCTGAAGGCTCTCGGAAACCGCCTTGTGGATATTCATTCCCAGCATCAGACACTTTTGCTCAATGAAAGCGGTTTTCAAATGGAACTTTTTGATGCCTATGTGAATCAGCCGAAGTTGCTGCACAATTACGAATTGTTGTATCGCCAGTATCGTGAAAGTCAGAAGAAGCTGGGCCTATTGCAGCAGCAAAATGAACAATCCAAACGCGATGAGGATTATTTTCGCTTTCAGCTGAACGAACTGGAGTCGGCAGCGCTGAATGTGGATGAGCTGACCGTGTTGGAGGAGAAGAACAAACTGCTGTCACATGCAATAGAAATAAAAACAGCTTCCGATATGTCCGTGAGTTTACTCAAGGAAGAGGATGCTGCTGTTTTGGAGCAGCTTGGCAGACTAAAAGAGACTTTTGCCCGGCTTTCGGATTTTCATCCGTCTATTGCGGAGTTTGCCGAAAGGTTGCGATCATCCTATATTGAGCTGGCTGATTTGGCCGCAGAGATTGAAAATTTTGCTTCATTAACCGGTTTTGACCCGGCAGAAATGCAACAGGTGGAGGAGCGACTGGATACGCTGTACGGTTTGCAGCAAAAGCATCATGTGACGGGTATAAATGAACTTATCGCTTTACGCGAAGAGTATAGCCAAAAGCTGGATGCTATCTCCGGTTTGGACAAAGAGCTGGCAGCAGAAAAACAATATTTGGCAAATATTTCGCGAAAGCTGGAAAATACAGCCATGAAATTACGTGCTGCACGAAAACAAAGGATCCCTGGTTTTGAAAAAGAGGTGGAGGCGTTGCTACAGCAGCTGGGCATGAAAGAGGCGCAATTCCATGTACAGGTGGAGGAACTGGATACGTTTACCTCCCATGGAAAAGAGGCGCTGACATTTTATTTTAATGCCAACAAGGGTGGCGAACCTGCTCCCATTGCCAAAACAGCTTCCGGCGGCGAACTTTCGCGTCTCATGCTGGCACTCAAGTCGTTGGTACATCAGGCCGGCGTGCTGCCTACCATCATTTTCGATGAAATTGATGCGGGTGTCTCCGGTGATATTGCCGGAAAACTGGGAAATATCCTGAAAAAAATGTCTGCACATATTCAGGTGATGAGCATTACTCATTTACCGCAAATTGCCTCGCGTGCCGATGTTCACCTCAAAGTTTTTAAACGGATAGAAAATGAGAAGACTGTTTCTGAAATAGTACCGTTAGCACCTGATGACCGTATCGAAGAAATTGCTAAAATGCTGAGTGACGAAGAGGTAACGAAGATCTCCAGAGCTGCTGCTTCCGAACTATTAAAGAATGCATAAATTGTTTTACCAGAAAATGGTATTTCCGAAACTTGTTTTTATTTTCTTTTATCTTTGCCGCTTGAACTCATTCTAAATAATCCAAAATGGCATACAATTTATTAAAAGGGAAAAAGGGTATTATTTTCGGTGCACTCGACAGCAATTCCATTGCCTGGAAGGTGGCGGAGAAAGCTTACGAAGAAGGCGCAGTGTTTACATTGAGCAATACACCTACGGCATTGCGTTTCGGACAGCTGAACGAGCTAGCGGAAAAATGCCATTCGGAAGTGATTCCAGCAGATGCCACCAGCGTGGATGATTTGATGAATGTCTTTGAAAAATCTATGGAGATCCTCGGCGGCAAAGTCGATTTTGTACTGCACTCTATTGGTATGTCTTTAAATGTTCGGAAGAAACGTGTTTACAACGATTTGAATTACAATTATTTGAATAAAACGCTCGATATCTCGTCCATATCTTTTCATAAAATGTTGCAAGTGGCGTTTAAACTGAATGCTATAAACGAATGGGGCTCGGTGATGGCGCTTTCCTACATTGCGGCTCAGCGTGTGCTATACGGCTATAACGATATGGCTGATGCCAAAGCCCTGCTGGAATCCATTGCGCGTAGTTTTGGCTATATCTATGGCCGGGAGCATAAAATCAGGGTAAACACTATTTCGCAGTCGCCGACAAAGACTACCGCCGGTACGGGTGTAAAAGGCTTTGATGGGCTGTTGGACTTTACGCATCGCATGTCGCCGTTGGGAAATGCCGATGCCGAAGAGTGTGCAAATTACTGCATCGTTATGTTCAGCGATTTAACCCGGAAAGTTACCATGCAAAACCTTTACCATGATGGTGGCTTCTCCAGCATGGGGATGAGCCTGAAAGCGATGGCCATATATAATAAAAGTCTGGGCATTGACCTTGGGGTTGATACCATCGAAGATATGGAGCCTTAGCAGGATGAGCTATTGTAGTTTTTCATAAACGCCCGTTCCAAAGAGAGCAAAGTCGTATTTTGCCGGATCTGTCGGATCAAATTTCAGTAGCTTTTCAGTAAGCTCCTCAACCGCTTTCCAGTCATTTTGTTTACGCTGAAGCAACCCGAGTTTTCTTGAGGTATTTCCTGAATGTACATCCAGTGGAATCATGAGTGCGGAGGGGGAAATTCC
>VAPG01010145.1_pt1 | contig 31916 bp, 23 predicted proteins | sample 3393851 | NCBI WGS metagenome assembly VAPG01 (sample SAMN08290438, study PRJNA428436) | hydrothermal vent metagenome | isolation source: Deep-sea hydrothermal vent chimney | place: Atlantic Ocean: South-mid Altantic Ridge | depth 2194 m m
AAAAGTCAACTTATTTTGAAAAAATATTTTTTCAATAATTCAGGCCGATAATTTATCACATTTGTGACTTGAACCTGCCGATAATCAAAAATTTACAGTTTATGTATAAGGTGCTTTGAAATTTTCTAATTTTGCAGCTAATTTTTTGACGAATAAACAGAAAGTGTATCCTCATGGGGAAGAAATATAAGAAATACAAACAGTTGAACCTAACACAGATTGGTGATGATATCAGGGAGTTTTGGCATGAAAACCAAGTCTTTGAAAAGAGTCTGAAAATCCGCGAAGGGGGCACACCGTTTGTATTTTACGAAGGACCGCCCTCAGCCAATGGTAAACCTGGAATCCATCACGTGATGGCGCGTACCATCAAAGACCTTTTTTGCCGTTACCAGACCCAAAAAGGGAAATACGTTCAGCGTAAAGCCGGCTGGGATACCCATGGCCTTCCGGTGGAAATAAGCGTAGAGAAAACCCTCGGTATCACCAAAGAAGATATCGGCAGGAAAATCAGCGTGGAAGAATACAATAATGCCTGTCGCAAAGAGGTGCTGAGATATAAAGATATGTGGGATGACCTGACCGAAAAAATAGGTTACTGGGTTGACCTTGACCATCCTTACATCACTTTTGATAACAAATACATGGAGTCGGTCTGGTACCTGCTGAAACAGCTTTACGAAAAAGGATTGCTCTATAAAGGCTATTCCATACAGCCTTATTCTCCGGCAGCCGGAACCGGTCTGAGTACCCACGAGCTTAACCAGCCCGGCTGTTACCGCGATGTGACGGATACCACCGCCGTAGCACAATTTAAAGTGATACACGATGAGCGTTCCGGATTTCTGTTTGAAGATGCCAGCAACATTGATGTCTATTTCATTGCCTGGACAACAACACCCTGGACATTGCCTTCCAATACAGCGTTGGCTGTCGGCCAAAAAATCAATTACCTGAAAGTGAAAACTTTCAATCCTTACACTGGTATTCCCGAAGTAGTGATTCTGGCCGAAGACCGGCTGGATGCTTACTTCAACAATCCCAAAGACAAAGGCCTTACTTTCGAAGATTATAAACCCGGCGATAAACACATTCCATTCAGGGTGCTGGCAAATTATCCGGGGAAGCAACTTGCTGGCATTTCCTATGAGCAGCTGTTCCCTTGGGTAAAACCCATGGGCAAAGCTTTTGAAGTAACCATCGGTGATTTTGTTACTACCGAAGAGGGTACTGGCATTGTTCATATTGCTCCCACATTTGGTGCCGATGACGACCGTGTAGCCAAAGAAAACGGTATCGCCCCGCTGATTTTACTGGATAAAAACGGTGAGAAACGTCCTATGGTTGATTTAAAAGGTCGCTTTTATGTAGTGGAGATGCTTGATGAGCAATTTGTGAAAGATTTTGTTAATGTTGACTTGTATAAAGAATACGCTGGTCGTTATGTGAAAAATGCTTATGACGAAAGCCTTAACGATAAAGATGGCAGCCTGGATATTGATCTTTCCGTGGCACTGAAAAAAGAGAATAAGGCTTTTCGGATAGAGAAGCATGTGCATAGCTATCCGCATTGCTGGCGTACAGATAAGCCTGTTTTATATTATCCTTTAGACTCGTGGTTTGTGAAAACAACACAGTTGAAAGACCGGATGATTGCGCTCAACAAAACCATCAGGTGGAAGCCAAAAGCTACCGGTGAAGGTCGTTTCGGCAACTGGTTAGAAAATCTGGTGGACTGGAACCTGTCACGATCACGTTTCTGGGGTGTCCCGTTGCCCATCTGGGTTACCGAAGACCGTACAGAACAAAAATGCCTCGGTTCGGCGGCCGAGCTGAAAGCCGAAGTAGAAAAAGCTGTGGCTGCCGGCGTTATGACAGAAAATCCGATGAAAGATTTCAATCCGGCGGATATGAGCGATGAGAACTACCGGACTTTTGATTTCCATCGCCCTTACGTTGATAAGATTGTTCTGGTTTCCGACAGCGGCCAAAAGATGTACCGCGAACCTTCGCTCATCGATGTGTGGTTCGATTCGGGTGCCATGCCTTATGCTCAGCTGCACTATCCTTTTGAAAACAAAGAAGCCTTCTCTAAAAACTATCCTGCCGACTTCATTGCCGAAGGTGTTGACCAGACACGTGGATGGTTCTTTACGCTACATGCTATTGCCACCATGCTTTTTGACTCCGTAGCTTACAAAACGGTAGTTTCCAACGGTCTGGTATTGGATAAAAACGGGAACAAAATGTCGAAACGGCTCAATAACACTGTAGATCCGTTTTCTACCGTTGAAAAATATGGCCCGGATGCTACCCGCTGGTATATGATTACCAACGCACAGCCCTGGGACAACCTGCGTTTTGATCTTGCCGGCATTGATGAAGTTCGCCGTAAATTTTTCGGAACGCTGCACAACACGTATGCCTTTTTTGCATTGTATGCCAATATTGATGGATTTACTTACAGCGAGCAGGAAATTCCTGTTGAAACACGGTCGGAGCTGGACCGCTGGATACTCTCCGAACTGAATTCGCTTACCAAAACGGTGGACCAGGCGTATGGTGATTATGAGCCGACCCGTGCCGGACGTGCCATTCAATATTTTGTAAATGAACACCTCAGCAACTGGTTTGTAAGGCTGTCAAGAAGAAGGTTCTGGAAAGGCACCTATTCGGAAGACAAAATCCAGGCTTACCAGACCTTGTACCATTGCCTCGAAGTGGTATCGCAGCTTATGGCACCAATTGCTCCTTTTTATGCCGAACGTCTGTTTAAAGATTTGAACGATGTTAGTGGAAAATCGATGGTGATTTCCGTTCATCTTACCGATTTCCCTGTGGCTGATGAGAAGCAGATTGACAAATTACTGGAAGAGCGTATGGAGTTGGCACAGAAAATATCATCCATGATTCTTTCACTGCGGAAAAAGACAAATATCCGGGTGAGACAGCCCCTCAACAAGGTAATGATTCCCGTACCAGATGCCCACTTTCAGAAACAGATTCAGGCCGTGGAAGACCTTATCCTTTCGGAGACAAATATCAAACAGATTGAATATATCACCGGTGATTCAGATGTGCTGGTGAAGAAAATTAAGCCCAACTTTAAAACACTGGGGCCCAAATATGGCAAGATTATGAAGCAGTTAGCTGCGATGATTAACGCACTGGGGCAGGAAGATATCCGAAAGCTGGAAAACGGTGAAACACTTACTCTTGAGGTGAACAGCCAGCCAGTAGCTCTTCTCCGGGAAGATGTGGACATCTCTACTCAGGATATTCCCGGTTGGAGTGTAACGAGTATGGAAAACCTGACGGTAGCGCTGGATGTTACCATTACAGATACGCTGAGAAACGAAGGTCTTGCCCGCGAGTTGGTCAACCGTATTCAGAATATGCGCAAAGATATGGGACTGGAAGTTACCGACCGTATTTTACTCCAAATTGTGAAGGCAGAACAGACATTTGAAGCTTTCCAATCGTTTAAAGATTATATTTGCACCGAAACTTTGGCTGACGTGACACTTATTGAATTACCCTCAAGCAATGGCTTTGAGGAAGTTGAGCTGACTGATGGGGTTCCGGCTAAAATAAAGATTGAGAAAAAGATTAAAGATTGAGAAATATTTCGTATTTTTAAGACGATTTACAGCAAATGATTAACACTAAATAATAAGGCCATGAACGAAGAGAAGAAAACAGAAGAAAAATTAAGGTATTCTACCGAAGAACTGGAGGAGTTCAGACAGATTATCATGGAAAAGGTGAGAAAGGCACGTGCTGATTTCAAATTACTTACCGAAGCTTACACCAACAACAGCGGAGCTGACACCAACGATACTTCACCCACTTTTAAAGTGCTGGAAGAGGGACAGCAGGTATTGTCAAAAGAAGAAAACAGCCGCCTTGCTGCCCGCCAGCAACGTTTTATCAATAATCTGGAAAATGCACTAGTACGTATTGAAAACGGAACCTACGGCATTTGCCGCGAAACGGGAAAACTGATTTCCAAAGAGCGTTTGCGTGCTGTACCGCACGCCACACTAAGTATTGAAGCCAAAACCAGACAACGGAAAAACAACATCAATAATTAGCTGTTGATTTCTCATAAAATACTGTTTTGAAAAAATCTGCTTTGGTAATATTCCTGGTTTTGTTACTTGATCAGGCATTAAAGTTTTACATCAAACTTACCTTTCCCATTGGCGGAAATATTCCGGTCTTTGACCATTGGTTTTACCTGTATTTTACCGAAAACAACGGGATGGCTTTTGGTATGCAGTTGGCCGGCAGCTGGGGGAAACTTGCGCTGAGTGTTTTCAGAATACTGGCTATTACCGGTATCGGCATTTGGCTATATTATCTTATCCGGCAAAACAGTAGTACCGGATTGATTATCAGCATGTCACTTATCTTTGCCGGCGCCTTTGGAAACATGATTGACAGTGCTTTTTATGGTCTTATTTTTTCACAAAGCACTTTCCATTCGGTTGCTGCGCTGGTGCCTTTCGGTCATGGTTATGCAGGCTTTTTGCATGGAAAGGTGGTGGACATGCTCTATTTTCCGCTGATAAATATCGCACAATCGGATGCTCCATCCTGGATTCCCGGTTTTTTATTTGGGGCTGATGGCCATTTAGTTTTTTTCCGACCTATCTTTGATGTTGCTGATGCCTCTATTACCATTGGTGTATCCTGGCTCCTTTTGTTTCACAGAAAAAACTTACGTATCTAACGAAATAGGGAGAAAGCATCATGGTGTTTTTATTGGAACTTTCTTTATAAAAATCATTTTTAAACCAAAGTTAAATAATATTTAATTTATATCTTTGCCACAATAAAAATCCTCTAATCATAAGCATTTTATGGAGAAAAAAAATATCGGCCACATCGCACAAATCATTGGCCCTGTTGTTGACGTTGTTTTTGATAATGAAAAAGATCTTCCCAAGATTTATGATGCGCTGGTCATCGAGCGTAAAAACGGCGAAAAGGTTGTTTTTGAAGTGCAGCAGGCAACCGGCGAAAACACAGTAAGAACTGTTGCCATGGACTCCACAGATGGCCTGAGCCGTGGTATGGAGGTCATCAGTACGGGAAGCCCTATCAGCATGCCTACAGGCGAAAATATCAAAGGCAGGCTTTTCAATGTTATTGGCGAATCCATTGACGGGTTGAAAAAGGTAGAGACCAAAACCAGCTATCCAATCCACAGAGCCCCACCTCTATACGAAGAGCTTACCACACATTCTGAGATTCTCTATACCGGCATCAAAGTAATTGACCTTATTGAACCTTATGCCAAAGGAGGAAAAGTGGGCCTGTTTGGTGGAGCCGGCGTGGGTAAAACCGTCATCATCATGGAGCTGATTAATAACATTGCCAAAGCTTACGAGGGCATGTCCGTGTTTGGTGGTGTGGGTGAGCGTACCCGTGAAGGGAATGACCTGCTGCGCGAAATGATAGAATCGGACGTTATTCGCTATGGTGATGCTTTTAAAGAAGACATGGAAAAAGGCGGATGGGATCTCTCCAAAGTTGACTATGACGAATTGGGGAAATCACAGGCAACACTGGTTTTCGGTCAGATGAACGAACCTCCCGGAGCCCGTGCTCGTGTAGCTCTTTCAGGACTTACGCTGGCCGAGTATTTCCGTGATGGTGATGAAAAATCCGGTGGTCGCGATATCCTTTTCTTTATTGATAATATTTTCCGGTTTACACAAGCCGGCTCCGAAGTGTCCGCTTTGCTTGGCCGTATGCCTTCGGCTGTGGGCTACCAGCCTACGCTGGCTACAGAGATGGGAATTATGCAGGAGCGTATCACCTCTACCAAAAGAGGTTCTATTACTTCCGTACAGGCCGTGTATGTACCGGCTGACGACCTTACCGACCCGGCACCTGCTACTACCTTTGCCCACCTTGACGCTACCACAGTGCTGAGTCGTAAAATTGCTGAGCTGGGAATTTATCCCGCCGTGGATCCCCTGGATTCTACTTCCCGTATTCTGACACCGGATGTTGTCGGTGACGAACATTATAATACAGCCCAGCGGGTAAAGAATATTTTGCAGCGTTACAACGAGTTGCAGGACATCATCGCTATCCTTGGTATGGATGAACTTTCGGAAGAAGATAAGCTGGTGGTGAACCGTGCCCGTCGTGTACAACGTTTCCTGTCGCAGCCTTTCTTTGTGGCTGAGCAGTTTACCGGACTTAAGGGAACACTGGTCTCTATTGAAGATACCATCAAAGGTTTCAACATGATTATGGATGGCGAAACGGACGAGTATCCCGAAGCAGCTTTCAACCTTGTGGGAACCATCGAGGAGGCTATCGAAAAAGGGAAGAAAATACTGGCCGAGACCAGGTAAACTAATTTTTTAATCGAAATTATTCGTATTTCTCAACAAAAATCATAGCAGAAAATGAACCTTGAAATTATCACACCCGATAAAACCATTTTTAAAGGAGAAGTTGATTTGGTTCAGTTGCCGGGTATTGATGGCTCTTTTGAAATATTAAACAACCATGCCCCTTTAATCTCTGCTTTGAGAGAAGGAATTATCAAAATTCAAAAAGGAAAAACGGAAGATTTTTTTGAAGTGAAGTCTGGGATAATTGAGGTGCTTGGTAACAAAGTGTTGGTTTTGGCCGAATAGTTTTCTGCAACGTTATATCCTGACCCGGGTAAACCGGAAAAGGCAAATTCAAAGCTACAAAAGTCAATAAAAATGTATTAAACCTCAGGGTAGAACCCTGAACCCAATATAAGGAACCGACCCAGAGGGTGGGGTATTAACCTATATCCCACTGAAAAAGAGGGATTAGTTCAACTAACTATTTCGAATGCTCCGCTTATCGCGGATTTTCAAAACGTCAAACAAACTACTATCCATTTTCTCGACTGCCTGAATAGTTCGATATTACAAACAAAGAAAACGATTCAAAAAACGTCTTTTTTTTCCGGAAGTTTGGAAATTTTTTTTTGAGTTTGTTTTTTTTTCGATTTGTTATTTCTTGAATTTTACCCATAGAAAACAACACAGAACCTTATTACTTGAATTTAGAATTTTTTAAATATTTTTTTGGTAACAATAGGCAGAAGACCTTTTTGGTCTTTTATCACCACAAAGTAGTATCCGGTTTTTAATTCAGAAACATTAATTTGTAACGAACTACCATCGAAAGCTGTTCGGATAAGTATTTTTCCTGTAACATCATAAATTTCAACAAGTCCTTTCAACGGTTTTTCCAAACTTATGTTTAGATTATTTTGCACGGGGTTTGGAAATACATTCATCTCAAGCTGCGGTGTTTTGGCAATGCCAACAGTTGTATTTTTCAAAAACGTGGCGCTCGAAACTACCGAATCACCGTTTTCTATCTTCATGTTTAGGGTTACGAGTTGAAATCCGGCAGATGGATCGTCGGTAGCCCAACTATAAGAAATCGACGTGACAGTATCGACATCCATAAAATTCCATGTACCAGAAACATGTATCCACGAGCTGTCAATATAGTAAGCTATTTCTTTCGTCCTAAGCACGTTATATGTACCAAAAGGGAAGGTAAGCGTTCCGTAAGCATCAACGTCGCTAATACCGGTAGAGTAAGTTTTGTAACGTATAGAATCGTATTCCGGAATATTAGTAGAAGCAGAGGTTTCGTCATAGTAAGAACTTCCTTCATGGTGGTCGCCATATTGAATGGGGAAATACATCATGGTGTCTCCTGGTATCATTCTTCTTAAAAGAATGTTTTTTCCTGCCATGTTCATGGCAGAACCAATAACTATCATATATTGGTCATTGCGAACATAATAGCCGAAAAAGCTAAGGCTATCTCCAGAGCTACGTATAGCAAAGTTGGCATCTGGAAAACTATCGGCATAAGGTGTCGATTGAGGAAGTAAAAAATACATAGTGTCGACGCTTTGATCGTGCAAAAGCGAAAAATCCCAGGTTTTATTCGGTCCAGGATTACCGGGAACAATACTTGCGTCGGGTAAACTATCTATTGCTTGAACAATAACCGACCCCACAGGTGCCAGACTTCTATTCGTAATAACTACCTGGGCTTCGCTAAAGCAGGCAAAGGACATCAATAATAAAATAAGTACAATGTTTTTCATAAGTTTTTAGTTTTAGCAAAGATAGCAAAAAATAATTAACTATGCAATAAGATTAAAAAAACGTTCAAACACTCGGATAATACTCGCGATATTCTTAGAACGATGAGCCTTTTCTCAACCTGGCATAATAATAGTCTTGGTACTTTGCCTAATAAAAATATTAACTCGTTTGGCAAAAAGAAAATATCCGATACATACTCCCAGTTCGTGTCTATGAAGAGTCAATAATTTGGTTATTAGTATATTTGCAACTATTCCGTCGATTTATGATACTAAATTTCAACATGATCGGATAAAATAGATCTAATGAATATTTAAATATTTTTTACAATAAAGTCTTATTTCATTGATATTTTATAGGTAATGCAATGTGCTTTTGACCCTCATTCCTAAAATTTTATCTTAGGAATACCCAACCTTGTATAGCAGGTGTTTTAGCCCCTTAGAAAGTCGGACAGAATTATAGTTAGAAGTCTATAACTTTGTACGCTTATGACAGAAAAAAGAACATTCACAAAAGAAGAAAAGCTTCAAATTCTAAAAGAAGTTGAACAAGAAGGGGTGAAATCCACATTGTGAATGACTATCGTTTCGTCAGTTTCGTTATGTCCCGGAAAAATTGTAACCATTAAAATCCGGCTATCAGGTAAAAAAACAAAAGAATCAGGCAAAAAGAAAATATTTGTTCTGAAAGTACTCATTTCTGTTCTGAACGAAAATTTAGGCTAAATATTATTTTGAGGTGCTGAGATGAAAATCTTTTTTGCCAATAACGGATTGAAATATCATTGCCGGATTGAATTCCCCTCCTCGGAGTAATGGCATCAATGATAAATTTAGGGTAAAAGTAGAAAAACTTTGAATAGAAATCCAATATTATGCTTTTCCCAGCACCTCAAAATAATACTTAGCCAAAATTTACAGGAAGGGGGAAAGCAGTTTTTTATTGAAAAGGGGAAAAGCGATTCATGATAAACCGGAAATTGAAAATCCTGATAACTACCGGGTTGATAAATTCAGAAACCCGACATAACGCCTGCCATGACAGAAAAATAATAATAACACGTCTTTGCAAGCACGACTGCCGGAATGCTTTTCGTTTTGAGGAAATTTTGTGGCGTGTGAAGCCTGTATCACCTCAGGCGGTGGCAATCTCTTTAAAAAAGCAAATCGTCGACACAACAGCGCGCACTAACCCGACACCATGCTCGCCATGACGGATTGGATGAGATGGCTCCTTCCCTCACTTGAAGCGATATCATCGCCATGATGCGTAAATACTTAAATATTAGAAGTCCACTTTAGTTATTCGTTAATTTAATGACCTCCATACATGTGGTGATGTTTATGAGTAGGCTGTTTTATAACTGCGAGGAAGCGGTTGTGTACTTTGCCTCCCCGGTGTTCAAGGTGCCTGTACATGGCTGTTTTGGCAATATCCTCAATGAAAATCCACAAGATACAATAGCCCCAGACAAGTGCAACATTAGTCCAGCTGATAGATGTTATCAGCCCCAGCGGGTAAACAACGAACAAAGTAGCCAGAACTTTGGTGGCAACGGCTGACCACAACAGGGAAGGAGCCGGGAATGGTTTTTTATAAAACGGCCCTTTTGTTCTGGTGACAAACAACGTAAGGTGCCCTGCCACAGCAAGTTTCAGAAAAATAAAGGTCTGGATTTGTGGCAGATTAAGATGCAGATATTCTTTGGCAATAATCAAAATACCGAATGTTTCTATAACCCCTATTAAGCCTAAAACGGTAGAAATGCTCAGGACTTTTTTCATGTCCCATTTTACCGGTTTCTTATTCAAGAAAGTATTGTCGTAAGCGATGGTCATGATCGGCACATCGTTGAAAAAGGCAAGAAGAATAATCAGCAGGGCGGTAATAGGATAGAAATTGAAAAATATCATGGCCAGAACCACGAAGAACATGATGCGTATGGTTTCGATAATACGATACATCGCATAGCTGTTCATTCTTTCAAAAATCTTCCTCGCTTCCGAAACAGCATCGATAATTACTGATAATCCAGGAGTGGTAAGAATTAAATCAGCAGCAGCTCTCGCTGCATCGGTAGCTCCACTTACTGCAATACCAAAATCGGCCTGTTTTAGGGCAGGAGCATCATTTACCCCATCACCAGTCATACCGGTAATATGATCACCCGCCTGGAGGGCTTTTACAATTCCATATTTGTGTTCGGGAAAGACTTCGGCAAAACCACTGGCAGCCTCAATTTGTTGTTCAATTTTACGGCTGGGATGCTTTATATCCGAATCATCTTTAAAGATTGCATCCACACGTTGGATATTAGTTCCTAATCCTAATTGGCTGGAAACCTGACGGGCTATGGCAACATTATCACCGGTAACCATTTTAACCATGATGCCATTTTCTCTCGCCATGGCAATGGTGGCAGCAGAATCCTCACGCGGAGGATCAAAGAGTGTTAATATACCTAGAAATTGCCAATCGCCTCCGGCATCTTTTCTTGCTACGCCGAGTGTTTTGTACCCTTTGGCTGCAAACTTCTCCACCTCCTCATTAGCCTTTTCAAGATCTTTCCCCTTCACTTTACACAGATCCATGATAACCTGGGTAGCTCCTTTGGTTGTATTCAGTTCTTTACCGTTGGTATCGGTTAATATTGCTTCCGTCCGTTTTCGGATAGGATCGAACGGAATGTATTTTTTAAGAGAAAAAGAGGAAAATAACTTTTTATCTTTCATTCCTGATACTACGGTCAAATCAATCGCATCGTTGGTGTCGGTTTCCGAGGAAAGGGAAGCATACAAAATAAGCTCCTGGTCATCCTTTGCTTTGAACAAAACCTAATCTCCCAATGTTAATTTGTTTTGCGTAAGCGTTCCCGTTTTGTCGGAACATAAAATATCCAGACCCGCAGCTTCTTCAATAGCTTCCAGTCTGGAAACAATTACTTTTTTCTTTGACAACACCAATGCCCCTACCGCCATGGTTACCGATAATACGGCCGGCATTGCAACAGGAATGGAAGCCACAGTCAGGATTAGTGCAAACTGAATCAGTGTAATGACATTATCGCCCCTCAACAATTGGACGAGAAACAGTATGGACACCAGTCCGAGGCTAAGGAAAATCAGGTAATCACCAATGTGGATAACAGCTTTTTGAAAATGAGAAGTGGCTCCTGCATCCGAAACAAGACCGGCTGTTTTTCCGAAATAGGTGTCGGCTCCGGTGGCCGAAACAACACCAACCATTTCTCCCTGTTTCACAATGGTTCCGGAATAGCAGATGTCATCCGGTTTTTTATTTACAGGAAGGGACTCTCCCGTTAAAGCGGCCTGATCTACGCTCACATAGTCACCTTCTGTTAATTTCAGGTCGGCGGGGATAATATCGCCGATTTTAATACGAACTACGTCACCCGGAACGATCTCCCTTGCTTCAATCTCTATCCATTTTCCATCCCTGAGAACTCTGGCCTTTAAAGCCAGTTGTGCTTTTAGGGCATCCAAAGCATTACTGGCTTTCAACTCCTGCCAGAAGCCGATACCGGCATTGAATAAAAGCAACGCGAAAATGACAAAGAAGTCGGTCAGGTGTTTCACTGCCAGAGACAAAACAGCAGCAATTTCTATCATCCATGGGATAGGCCCCCAAAAATAGCTGAAAAACCGTGCCAGCATGCTTACGTGTTTTTCAGGCAATGCATTGGGCCCCATTTCTTCGAGACGTTTTTTAGCTTCTTCCGCAGACAGCCCTTTGGAAGAGGTATCCAGCTTTTGGAATAAGGCATCCTTATTCATTTTCTCAGCATCCTTTATCGTAACCTGTTCCATGTTATTACAGTTTTAGTTATTATCTGGTTTTATTATATTACACTTCCTTAGTTTAAAATCCTGCGTAAGCGCTCATTTTCAATCTTGCGCAAATCGTCGGAAATAAAAGGGAGCATCACACTCTCAAGAATGTCCTGTCTGAAATCTCTCGCGTGTGACACAAAGCCAAGTAAAGCATCCTTAAACACGACTCCCAATGGCGAAGGAAGTTGGGCAAGGAATATTATCGCCGGTTGTAATAGTTGCTCTATTTTTTCTTTTCTTTTCGTTGAATCTTTGGGGAGTTCCTCATTTAAAGTCTTTATATCACTTTCAAAAGTCTTTTTCACCTCCTGGAAATAATCCTGTAGTGCTTCATCAGCCTGATTACTCAGGATGGAAAGGTAAACTTTAGCCGTTCTTTCTTCCGTCGGCACCAAATGTCCTTCTGCCACCTGGCTGGCCACAAACAACGTTATTAATGCAGGAACCTTGTATATAACATCTCGTAATTCCTGATCTTGCTTTTTAATTATTTCATTCATTTTTCATTTGTTTAATCATTGAATAGGTTCGCCTTTCTATATATCCGTTTTCTGCACTAATAATGTCCCGGCTTCCGGATCTCGGGGAGAGGTTATATCGAATTCCAAAAGATACAGGTAGCCTTTTAATGTATCCGGATATACTATGTACAGCAAAAGTAAGGTTCTTTCTCTTTAATTTCAGGAAGTAAGACAAAAAATATGTTAAAACCCGGTCTAAAAAGGTACGATTTTGATTTCAGCCATTTTTACCACTTAATCTTCTTGCCTGAGGAGAGACTGGCTCTAAAGGGGAAGAGACTGAAAATCAGTGCTCCCTTTAGGGAAGGGGTAAATACTGATTTTCATTTTTTACCTTTCAGTTCCTTTTTAGGCCGGACTCATATGTTAAGAATCCTGTTTTGTCCAGTTAATTTTTACCCGACCATCACCGACGTCTCGGCATAACGGAACTTCGTGGAGATAACACGTGTGCTTATCGCCATGGCCAGCGTCAGTGTGCCAATCCTCCCTACAAACATGGAAGTGATAATGATGGCTTTTCCGGCTGCTGACAGCGAAGCGGTAATACCGGTGGAGAGTCCCACGGTGCCAAATGCTGAAAATTCTTCAAAGAATAATTTAAGTAAGCTAACCCCCGGTTCTGTGATGGCAAGGAAGAAAGTCGAAATAAAAATCATGGATATGGAAAACAGAGCGATAGAATAAGCCTTGTCGATAGTGCTAAACGGAAGCGTTCTTTTGAAAAATACTACAGACTTTTCACCTTTTATGGTGGCGACAGCCGACTTTATAATCACGGCAAATGTTGTAACTTTAATGCCCCCACCGGTTGATCCGGGGCCTGCTCCCACAAACATAAGGAAAATAAAAAACAGCAAAACCGGTGTTCCCAGCTTTCCTATGTCCACCGTGTTAAATCCCGCTGTCCTGGTAGTTACCGACTGGAAAACGGATGTTACTGCTATCTGGTACCACGAATCTCCCGCCATACTGTCTTTTTGGAGAATATAGAAAACCAAAGCGCCTATTGCGATTAAAAACAGCGACATATAAAGGGTTATTTTTGTACCGGTATTGAGTTTGCGCCAGGGCGATTTTATCCTGCTTCGAATACTTTTTATGCTAAAGACATCCTGCATGGCCACAAAGCCGAATCCTCCGAAGAAGATAAGAAAAATGATGATTATCTGAAGCCCGAAAAGATGACGTACGCCGTTTTCGGCCAGGTTGTTTGAGAAGGTAGAAAAGCCGGCATTGTTGAAAGCTGAAACGGCATGAAAAACAGAGGTAAAAAATTGTGACTTCCAGTTTGCAAAGTGGACGTTACCCCATGAAACATAGAGAAGCAGCGTTCCCACAGCTTCCATCAGCAAGCTGAACTCAACAATGCTTCGCAACACACTTTTTGAATCGGAAAGCCGGTCGGTACCCAGAAACTCTTTCATCATCGACTGATATTTAATGCTACCTGATGATTTGGAGAAAGTGGCAAAAAATGTAGCAAATGATATAATATTTATTCCGCCAAGCTGAATCAGGAGCATGATGATGAGCTTGCCTTTGAGGGTGAAAAAAGTAGCGGTATCCACCACAATCAAACCGGTAACACAACTTGCGCTGGTGGCAGTAAAAAGCGAATTGATAAAATCAAAATGGTGCCCGACAGTCATTTCGGGGAGCATCAAAAGACCTGTGCCTGTGCCGATGAGTAACACAAATGAAAGTACCAGAAGTGTAGCTGGTTTCAGATTTAATGCTGCAAATTTAGCTCCCGATTTTCCAAGTTCGATACCAATAATAGCAAAGAAGTAAAATTGAAGTAACAACAGGGAGTGGTTGTTGACCAAATCATCAAACAGATCTTTAAAAATTAATTTGTTGAAGAAAGAAGGAAAGATGATATAAATAACAAAAAGAAATAAGGCACCTCCTTCCAGCTTGTTTTGTTTTATAAAATTCAACGGGTGAAAATCATACAAAACGAAAATAATATAACGGAAAAAGAAGAAAAGCAGACTTAGTACCATAGTTCCTTCGGCCAGATGGGTGGAACGAATGGTTTTCGGGAAACCATAATAATAGATACCCACCCCAATGGCAAACGTGAGAACCAAAAAGCTTAGAACATGTAATGCCTGAGCAACAAAATTTTTGCTGTTGAAAAGCCGAAGGTTAATCTTCTCTCTTATTTTGAAAAGCCTGGAGGGCATAACCTACTAGTTGTTTATGTCGATAAATTTCTGAATATCACGCGAACTGCCAAAAACGACAATAAAATCATTCTCATTGATGACTGTATCTCTGTGGGGAACTCCTTTGATGTGTTGTCTTTTAACAATCTCATTTCCCTCCTTTTCTTCCACCTCATTTTTGATGGTGACCAGATTGATATTGTAAGCTTCACGCAGTTGGATGGACTGTAGGGTTTGTCCGATAATAGATTTTGGCGCCTTTATTTCAGTAATCACATAACCATCGGGCAGGTCAAGAAAGTTAACAATACTCGGGTTCAGCAGTCGCTCGGCAACTACGGCGCCCACAGCATGTTCCGGGGAGAATATTTCTTTCAGCCCCAACTTCTCTAAAATCAAACGGTTTACTTTTCCCTTTGCCCGGACAATGATACGTTTTATATCCAGCTCGATGAGGTTTACAGCTGTCAGAAGCAGCTCTTCAAAATCTTCGCCAATGGCGATGACTACTGCATCGTAATTCTGGATATTCTGAGAGAGTAAAGCATTTTTGTCGGTTGAATCCAGCGCAACGGCATAAGCCACGTCGTTGGCAATGTAATCTACCTTTTCCTGGCTTTTGTCGATAGCCAGCACTTCAGCACCTTTCTCGGAAAGTGTACGTGCGATAGCTTCTCCGAATTGTCCTATTCCAATGACAACAAACTGATTATTAGACATGAGTTTTACTTAGTTATGGGGGCAAATGTACAGAAAATAAAGAATGTTTATTCTGACAGTATAATTTATTCATATTTTAAAAATGTATGGTTAAAGCAGCTTAAAGGGACTTTAAGTTATCTCCAGTAAATCGTGCGCATTCACAAACAAAATATCACCCACCTCATCAAATCCTTCAAAATGCTTTTGTCCTTCATGCTTAAGCTGTTCATTATAAAACCCCACAATAGTAAGCGCAGCTTCGGAAGAGTTTTGCGCCAGAAGCGTTCTGAAGTTTACTTCGGGGTCCTGCCCAATAACGGTTATGTTGTTTCTTGAAACTGGAAGCCTGCCTTCCATCACAAAACGGGCAATATTGTTCCGGGTTTCTTCCATCTTATTTTTTGGAGAAAGGGTGAAAAGGCTTATGGTAGCATTTTCCCATGCCGGATGCCCCAAAATGACATAGCTGAGAAGGATCATCAGGCGCTCGTTATCTCTGTTTAAGTCACGAATCCATATATGAATACCGTTATCGTATTTGATGTTCCTCATGGAACTTCCCAGAATACAAATATCAAAATCGCCTGCCTGAACCATACGCAGGTTCTCAATAATCTGAGGAAGCTGGTCAGGCTGGTGTTTGTCGAACTCAAAAATTACAATGTTGTTTTCTACACCGGATATTCCGGGGGTCTGAATGATTTGCGCAATGGCGGAGGTATAGGAAGGAGAAATGATGGTGTCCACAATCATGTTTCCTGCTGTTTTGTTTGCTTTCATAATTAGCCGGTCCATAATTTTTTTTGCTTCTTCGTGGGTCTCACGTGAATAGTAACCCTGAATATAGTGCATATATGTGCCAAAGCCGTGCGAGTAAGAAATCCAGTTGAGTAAATCAAAGATTTTATCCCGTTCAAAGGTGTCAGATGAAATGCAGATGGCAGAAGGCCGCCAGGTTCTTTCTTTCATGGTACCACTTTGCAGAAAAACAGTCAGCTTACGGCTAATTTGAAAAATAACACCATGAAAAATATTTTCGAGTCCTCTTCTGTCCTGATGAATCCGTTTCATTAAAAAATACAGTAGAAAAATAGATACAACGGAAATAAAAGCGTAGAAAGGATTCATCAAAAACATTAAGACGGTAGCAAAAATAAATCCGGCAAGTGAGAAATACCATTTAGACTGAAAAGTAGGGCGGTAGGAAGGGTCTGAACCAAAGTGGTTTAGAAAAGAGATTAGATTCATGGAGGCATAGGTAATCATGAAAAACATGGAAATGATTTTCGCAACGGCATCTATGCTTCCCAGAGCCACAAATACCAGCGCCAGCAAAAGGGTGAAAAAAGTGGCACTTTGGGGTTCGTTGGTTTTTCCTTTTCCTTTTCCCAGAATTGTATTCATTTTTTCTGATGGAAAAGATTTGTCCACAGCAATGGCCTGCAAGGTTCGCGGGGCTACCAGAAGAGAACCAATGGCGCTGGAGATGGTGGCTGCCGCCAGCCCGAGAGGAATAATAATCCATCCGTACAGCGCAATCTTACTCATAATCAAAGGTTGCGAAATCAGATCCTGTGGTGTGGCCGATGCATTCAGCTTGAGGACAACGAAAACATAGATAATCATCCCCGAAAGGGTTGCCCATAAAGTTCCGCGTGGAATAGACTTTTGCGGGCTTTTCAGGTCACCCGATAATCCGACTCCCGCATCCATCCCTGTAAAAGCCGGAAAAATAATGGCAAGCATGATAAAGAGCTGATCCGTGTTGCGTAGAGGTTCGGCAACTTCATTGGCGTAAGTCATATCCGAAACAGGATGACCAAGGAAAAATGCCGTTAGTGCCAGCAGCAAAATGGTTACCACTACATACAACATCTTTATCCCGAGTGAGGCTCCTTTTCTCCAAATGAGAATGCCAAGAATTAGTAAAGCCGGAATACTGATAGCCTGACTGGGAATGAAAAGATTGTAATGAACCTGAATAAAATGAAGCAGCGGCGTAAATGCTTCCGTAAAAGCAATAATATAAAAAGCGACGCTGATGGCCTGTGACAGGTATAAGGAGATGCCGATGGTGGCTCCGATATTTAATCCGAAAGAGCGGGAGATCATGTAATACTCTCCGCCTCCTTCTACCTTTTGGTTGGTGGCAATCTCGGAGATAGCCATGGATGTGGGAAGTGTAACCATGTGCCCGATTAAGATCAGAAGAAGGACGCCGACCATCCCGACAGTACCCACTGCCACGCCGAAACGTAAAAACAAAATAGCTCCGAGGATTGTGGAGATAGCAGTAAAATAAACTGGAGCTGTCCCCATCTTTTTTACCGGCTGCCTGGAAGTTGCTTTTTTCATGACAGTTAATTCATATCCATACAATCATTTTTTTCAAAAATAGGTTTTTACCAAATAATTAGATGGCTTTTGTGAAATAAAAAAAGGCTGTTCATCAGATTGGACAGCCTTTTATAAAGTGGAGTTGAAAAAAATTATTTCCAGTAGTAGAAAGCAGTGCCACCAAGTTCCTGCTCAATTTCCAGCAACCGGTTGTACTTGGCCAAACGTTCGCTACGGCTGGCAGAACCTGTTTTCAGGTGGCCGCCATCCATGGCTACGGCAAAGTCGGCGAGGAATGTATCGGTAGTTTCGCCCGAACGGTGCGAGATGAAGTAACGCCAGCCGGCATCGCGGCACATGCGTACAGCTTCGATGGTTTCACTCACTGTACCTATTTGGTTTAGCTTGATAAGGGCTGAATTGGCAGTGCCTTCCGCAATACCACGTGTGATGTACTCGGTATTGGTAACAAAAATATCATCACCAACTACTTCAATTTTATCACCAAGGCGAGCTGTAAAGTCCTTAAATCCTTCCCAGTCATTTTCGCCCAGCGGATCTTCCCACAATACAATAGGATATTTTGAAACCCACTCTTCGGACATTTTAATCAGACCGTTGCTGTCCATTTTACCGGCTCCCGACCATTTGAGGTCGTAGTGATCTTTGTTGTCGGTGCAGAAAGAACTTGCTGCATTGTCAATGGCAATGGCAATATCTTTTCCGGGTTTGAAACCGGCTTTTTCAATAGCCTGGATAATGGTCTCAATCACATCTTCGTTGCTGTCGAGGTTTGGAGCAAAACCACCTTCATCACCCACACCGGTAGAGAGACCACGATCTTTCAAAATGCCTTTTAATGTGTGGAAAGTTTCTGCCACGTAACGCAGACCTTCGCGGAAATTGGGAGCACCAATCGGAACAGCCATAAATTCCTGAATATCCACACTGTTGTCGGCATGAGCGCCTCCGTTCAGAATATTCATGCAGGGAACGGGAATACGACGTGCACCGGCGCCACCGAGGTATTGGTACAAAGGCAGACGAGCCGAATTGGCAGCAGCACGTGCTACGGCCATAGAAACACCCAAAATGGCATTGGCACCAAGGTTGGATTTGTTTTTGGTGTCATCCAGTTCAATCATTTTGCGGTCGATAATCGACTGCTCGTGAGCATGCATCCCCAAAAGAGCGGGAGCAAGTACATTGTTCACATTTTCTACGGCTTTCAGGACGCCTTTTCCGCCATAACGTTTTTTGTCGCCATCGCGTAATTCAACGGCTTCATTTTCGCCCGTGCTGGCTCCCGAAGGAACCGATGCAACTGCTTGTGTTCCATCGCTGAGTTCCAGGTAAACCCTTACTGTGGGATTTCCTCTAGAGTCAAGGATTTCCATGGCACGAATACCGCTTATTTTGTTGTTTAACATTTTTAACCTCCTTATTTTGATAGTTTTAAAATTTGTTTTTTCAGCCGGTAAAATTCATCATTTTCCAGCTAAGAAACAAATAAAAGACTGCTCCGTTCGCTTTTTTTCCTTCGTCGTTACCTCCTGCTGCCGGTGACTTCTGTTTATAACGATTGCAGGATTTAAAATGTGGGGTTTTCACACTGATATTGAAAAAAAAATGCAAGGTTTTCTCTTTCATTTATGTTTAATATTTAAGTAAAGCACCGGGAGATATGAAAATACATGTATATTTGTACTCTATTTATAAACCCCTAAATTACAAAACTATGAAAGTAAAAATGTTTTTTGCTGCTATCCTTTTATCCGGACTTGTGTTCAGCTCGGGATGTAGCAAGATTAAATCCCTACTGGATAAGAAGTTTGATGCTAACTACACCGTTGACATAAATGTTGCGGTGCCAGCTTTAAGTTCTATTAAAGCTGTACAAGGTACTTTCTCAGAAAGTGCTACAATAAATCTTACTGATAATTCCGATGTTTCTCAATATCTGAGTCTGATTAAATCGTGGAATATTACCAAGCTTACCGGGACATTTAAAAATGTTTCGAAAGATGCTGTTTTGCAAACCGGTACTATTACATTCTCTTCAGATGCCGACACTGCAACCTGGACTTTTACTAATCGTCCAATCGTAAACGGAGGTACTTTTACCATGGACAATTCCGCCGGACAATGGACGGCATTTAATAAAATGCTTAGTGAAAAGAAACCGATAACAGTTTCCTTTTCAGGAACTACCGATAAGGATGATTTTACCTTCACACTTTCGGTTAGTATAAATTCGACCATCGTAGCCAATCCGTTAGGATCCAAATAATTACAGGTAATATAACTAAAAAAAGCCGGTAAAACCGGCTTTTTTTAGTTTAGGAATTATTTACTCGTTCGCAGGTCGATATGAGCAGGAATGGAAAGATGTGCCTGTACTATTTTCCATCCATCTTTCTGCTTTTCCAGAACTCCCGTAAACCGGACACCTTCAAAACTCCTAGCTTTTCCCTGATAGACAAAGTTATAATTTAAAATCTCTGCAAACCACGCTGTATTCTGCTCGGGATTCAGCTTGATAAACTGATCGGTCGGAGAGATGTAAGTCTCACTGATGCTGGCAAACTGCTGTTTGATGGCTTTTTTAATGTTGACCCAGCCCATGAGTTTCTCTTCAGAATTTGTGCCAAATAGAATAATGTCATTGTCAGGAGCCCAGATTTGTTCAATCATGGAAAAATCTTGATTCTCATTGGCAATAACATACTTTTCCAACACATTGGCAACAGCTTTTTCATTATCCTGATTATTTGCCTTTGGAGCGTTGCAGGCAGTGGCCAACAGGAGTAGGCCAAATAAGGTAAAGACTAAACTTTTCATGATAAAGAGTTTTTGGTTAATTAATTTTTTATGCTGTGAATATACAAAAAATAATTAGTCAACAAAACAAAAATGTCCCGAAAGGCTAAAAAACAGGCAACAACTAATTGAGAAACACAATGTTGAGCCTTATATATATTGCATACTTAAATAAATTTAAAAACCCTTTTATTATTACAGCTTTTCTTCGTAAAATTGCACACAAGTTAAAAAACGAATCCCCTTGATAGCCATGATTAGGAAAGTGACTGTAAATCAAATAATTACTATTTTTTTATTCTTCTCTTTCTTTTTTATTGTACCACTAAATTTAGTGGCTGGTAACCCACCATCGTCCACATCGGAAAAAACGAGTAGCAAAAAGGAAGAAATGGACATTGGGAATATGATAATGGAACACATTACAGATTCCTACGAATGGCATTTTTTTAGTGTGGGCGAGCATCATGTTTCCCTATATCTGCCTGTTATTCTCTATGATCAGGGACATTGGATTGTTTTCTCATCTTCCCGGTTAGACCACGGGCACGCTTCTTACAAAGGTTATCATGTAGCTGAAGATGGGGCAAATATCGGAAAGCTGGTTCGTAAAGATGCCAGTGGCAAGGAGGTTCCACCGCAACTGGATATTTCCATTACCAAAACAGTATTTGCTATTTTCCTTGATGCACTGCTGGTAATGATTGTTTTTCTTACCGTTGCTAAGTCTTATGGCAGAAGAGAAGGACAGGCTCCGAAAGGATTGCAGTCTTTTATGGAGCCTTTGGTATTGTTTATACGCGACGATGTTGCCAAAGATTCTATCGGAGAAGAGAAATACGAGCGTTATCTGCCATACCTGATGACACTGTTCTTTTTTATCCTGTTCAGTAACCTCATCGGGATTATCCCTTTCTTCCCCGGGGGTGCCAATGTTACGGGAAACATTGCTGTTACAGGTGTTATGGCTTTCTTTACCTTTGTGATTACAACGGTTAGTGGAAACAAACATTACTGGAAAGATATTTTCAACACCCCCGGCGTTCCGTGGTGGTTAAAATTTCCCATTCCGCTTATGCCTTTTGTAGAGCTTATGGGGATTTTCACCAAGCCTTTTGTCCTGATGGTTCGTCTTTTTGCCAACATGGTTTCCGGCCATATTGTGCTGGCAGGTTTTATCAGTCTGATATTTATTTTCGGGAAGTTTGGTATCGGCCTGGGATATGGCGTTTCCCTGTTTTCCGTTTCCTTTTCCATCTTTTTGGATTTACTGGAAGTGCTGGTTGCTTTTATCCAGGCTTACGTTTTTGTTTTACTTTCCGCATTATATTTTGGAATGGCCACGGAAGTGCCCGAACATCATTAATTTAAAAACTAATTATTCATCACTAATCTATAAATTATGCATTTATTAACTGTTTTACTGGAAGCTGTAGCCAATCTGACTCCTTATGCAAAAATGGGCGCCGGTATCGGTGCTGGTATTGCTGCTATCGGAGCCGGTATCGGCATCGGACAAATCGGTCGTGGTGCGGTGGAAGCTATTGCACGTCAGCCTGAAGCTGTGGGCGATATCCGTTCCAACATGATTGTGGCTGCAGCCCTTATCGAAGGCGTTTCCTTCGGTGCCATCGTTGTCTGTCTGTTGATTTTGTTTGTTTAATAAATCGTTCAGAGAACGCAAATTTTACAGCATCCCGGCGGTAGGCCGGGATGCTTAAATTAGAAACCAATCAAAAAAAGATAAATTATGCAACTAATTAATCCCGGATTAGGTCTTATTTTTTGGATGACAGTCTCTTTTGGTATTGTTTTGTTTATTCTTGGAAAATTTGCCTGGCCTGCTATTCTGAAAGGACTCAGCGAACGTGAGCAGAGCATTCAGGAAGCCCTCGATTCTGCCAAAGAGGCACAAGAGCAGATGAAACGGTTGAAGCTTGACAACGACAAAATGCTCAGAGAAGCCATGGAGGAGAGAGATGTTATCCTCGCGGAGGCGCGAAAGATAAAAGATAAGATTATTGGTGAGGCAAAAGAAAAAGCCGGGATGGAGGCTTCGGGAATTGTGGAAAGTGCCAAAGAGAAAATTAATATCGAAAAACTGGCTGCTTTGCGCGAAATTAAATCCACCGTTGCTGAATACGCCATCGAAATTGCCGAAAAAATTCTTAGAGAAGAGCTGAAAGACAAGTCCAGACAGAAAAAATACGTTGAGAAACTTTTGAAAGAAACCAGTTTAAACTAACAGACTTTTATCATGAGAGTGAATTTGCTGGCAAAGAGATACGCACATGCCCTTTTCGACCTTTCTCTTGAAAACAAGATTGAGGAGAAAGCCGCCGCAGACATGCGCCTGGTGGGACGTGTTCTGGCAGAAAACAGAGAATTGAGGAGAATAATGGCCAATCCTGTTCTGAACGGATCAAAAAAAGTAAAAATTCTCAACAGGTTGTTTGGGGAGAAACTGAGCGAACTGAGTCTCCGGTTTTTCAGTCTTATCATCCGTAAAGGACGCGAAGTTTATCTCGAAAGTATTTGTCTTGCATTTGATGATATTTATAAAGATTATAAAAATGTGATTGGCGCAGAGCTCATCACCGCTACAAAGTCAGATGATAAAATCAGAAAACTGGTGGTGGAAAAGCTGAAAGCTATTACAGACAAAGATATTGAGCTGAAAGAAATTATAGATGAAGATATTATCGGCGGGTTTGTGGTACGGCTGGAAGATTACCAGTATGATGCCAGCGTGACAACACAGCTGAGGCGGTTGCGGAAAAACTATGCCGACAAATTGAAATAATTAACCTGTATTTTAAGATATAACGATAAAACATAAATTATGGCAGACATCAAACCGGCTGAAATATCAGCCATACTGCGGCAGGAACTGGCAGGCTTTGAATCGGAAGCCACCCTCGAAGAAATTGGTACTGTCCTTATGATTGGTGATGGAATTGCCCGTGTTTACGGCCTCTCCAATGCCGAGCAGGGAGAGTTGGTCGAATTTGAGAAAAACGGCCTCATGGGGCTTGTCCAAAATCTTGAAGAAGACAATGTGGGGGTAGTGCTACTTGGCGATGCCGAAGACATTAACGAAGGTGATAAAGTTAAACGAACAGGAAGAATTATTTCCATAAAAGTGGGCGAAGGCTTACTCGGACGCGTAATCAACACCCTCGGCGAGCCCATCGACGGGAAAGGCACCCTGGAAGGCGAACTTTTTGAAATGCCCCTAGAGCGTAAAGCACCGGGTGTGATATACCGCCAGCCCGTTAACGAGCCGTTGCAAACCGGTATCAAAGCCATCGATGCTATGATTCCCATAGGTCGTGGCCAGCGTGAGTTGATTATCGGTGACCGTCAGACCGGAAAAACAGCCATTGCCATCGATACCATTATCAACCAGAAAGAATTTTACGAAAATGGTGAGCCTGTTTACTGTATTTATGTTGCATCAGGACAAAAAGGTTCTACCGTAGCACAGATCCAGAAAACGCTGGAAGAGCATGGTGCTATGGCTTACACGGTTATCGTCTCGGCAACGGCTTCCGACCCGGCAGCCACGCAGTTTTATGCTCCTTTTGCCGGTGCTGCCATTGGCGAATATTTTCGCGACACGGGTCGTCCGGCTTTGATTGTATATGACGATCTTTCAAAACAGGCTGTAGCTTACCGCGAAGTTTCCCTGCTGTTGCGCCGTCCTCCGGGACGTGAAGCTTATCCGGGTGATGTGTTTTACTTGCACTCCCGCCTGCTGGAACGTGCAGCCAAAATCATCGATTCCGATGCGATTGCCAAAAAAATGAATAACATCCCCGAAAGTATCAAACATCTCGTGAAAGGTGGTGGTTCCCTCACTGCTTTGCCGATTATCGAAACACAGGCCGGCGACGTCTCCGCTTATATCCCGACCAACGTTATTTCCATTACCGATGGTCAGATTTTCCTCGAAACTACTTTGTTTAACTCAGGTATCCGGCCTGCTATCAACGTGGGTATTTCTGTGTCACGCGTGGGTGGTGCGGCACAAATAAAGTCCATGAAAAAGGTGGCCGGGACACTGAAACTCGACCAGGCACAGTTTCGTGAGCTGGAAGCTTTTTCCAAATTCGGTTCCGACCTCGATGCTGCCACACTCAACGTGCTGGAGAAAGGACGCCGGAATGTGGAGATTCTGAAACAGCCCCAGTATTCTCCCATGAAAGTGGAAGAGCAGGTCGCCATCCTTTTCTGTGGAACCAACAACCTGCTGCTTGATGTCCCTACGGATAAAATTCGTGATTTTCAGGAGAATTACCTGAGTATTATGCAAGCAAAATATCAGGATGTTTTGGGAGAATTGAAACAAGGTAAGCTGACAGATAAAGGTGTAGAAACCATGAAAAAAGTAGCTGCTGAGATTTCAGGACGCTACAAAAAGTAACTTTAACCTGACTAAGTATTATGGCTAACTTAAAAGAAGTCCGGATAAGAATAGCTTCTGTAAAATCAACCATGCAGATTACCAGCGCCATGAAAATGGTAGCGGCTGCCAAGTTGCGGAAAGCACAAAATGCAGTGACCACTATGCGGCCATATGCAGCTAAGCTACAGGGGATTATGCAGGATCTGAGTGCCAGCCTCGATGATTCGAATGAGAATGTTTTTACCACTGCCCGCGAATCTGAAAAAGTACTTTTGGTAACGATTACCTCCAACCGCGGACTTTGTGGCGCCTTTAATATGAATATTGTAAAAGAAGCCGTAAAACAAGTGGAAGGTCAGTTTGCCCCGCAGCTGAAAAAAGGGAACGTTGATTTCTTCTGCGTGGGGAAAAAAGGTGCAGATATTTTAAAATCAAAAGGTTATACTGTAAAAGAAGTGGAGAGTGCCATTTTCGATGACCTCAACTTTGAGAGCGTGGCTTTTCTGGCCGAAAGTCTGATGCAGAAATTTGCAACAGGAGAATATGATAAAATCTTACTGGTTTACAATGAGTTTAAAAATGCTGCCGTACAGGTTTTACAATCTGAACAGTACTTGCCCATCGTTGAATCGACTCCGGATGAATCAGCCGGAGAAGAGCACAAACATGTGGATTACATCTTTGAACCCGGTAAAAAGGAAATTATCACCGAGCTGATTCCCAAGTCGTTGAAGATTCAGTTTTACAAGGCTCTGCTGGATAGTTTTGCTGCCGAACACGGCGCCCGGATGACAGCCATGCATCAGGCTACCGACAATGCCACCGAATTGTTGAAGAATCTGAAACTGACCTACAACAAAGCCCGTCAGGCTGCCATTACCAACGAAATTCTGGAGATTGTCAGCGGCGCAGAAGCTTTGAAAGGATAAGCTGTTTGGTTGTGAGATGTTAATATTTGATGTTGGGGGTTACCTGGAGTGTCCGCTTGTGCATCTCCGTTTCCATACTGGAAAGTAACAAATTTTGTGGTTCCCATCATCCAAAAAGTAACCTTCCTGTTTTTGGTTTTCTGGTAATACGGCATTATATTTGCTGAAAATCACGTATCCGAAAGAAATTCTTTTTCCTATGAAAAAACAATGGATAAGTTGGGTAAGCATAAGCCTGCTCGTGCTCATGCTTCTGTCGTGGCAGGGCCTGACAAAACCCGGTAATTATAGTGGCCTGTGGAAAAAAGTTCAGCAATACTCCCAAAAGGACCTTCCAAAATCCGCTTTGAAAACGGTGGAACTCATTTACACTAAAGCCAAAGCTGAAGGCAACGAAAGCGAGGTGTTGAAAACGCTGATTTACCGTATTAGCCTGCAAAGTACCTTTCAGGAAAATTTCCGGTTAAAAAGCATTCGTGAATTTGAAAAGGAAGTGAAAGCCGCCACACCAGTGGAGAAACCTTTACTTTATTCCCTGCTCGGACAATTATACAGGGGCTATTTTGACAGTCATTTTAATAAAATTTTGAACCGAAAAACGTCAGCTTCCTCCGGTGATACTTCTTTGGAAACGCTGAATGCCAGACAATGGAATTTGAAAATTCAAAATGCATATCTCGCTTCTGTGTCGTCACCTGAAGTATCAGGACAGGTCAGGCTGGCTGATTTTTCTGCTATTTTGCAAAACGACAGCAATGCTTTGGTATTATGGCCGACACTTTACGACCTGCTGGCCAACCGGGCCATCAGCTATTTTTCTTCGAACGATGCCCGACGATGGCTTCCTAATAGCAAAGCGGTTCCTGACACCAGCCTGTTTGCTCCTGCTGCTGATTTTATAAAAATGGATTTCTCCGGCAACAGTGCTTCCGTAACAGCCAATGTTCTTTCCCTGCTTCAGCATTTATTACGATTGCATAAGGCCCAAAACCATCAGGCTGCTTTTGTGGATGCCGATTTAAAACGGCTTGCTTTTGCCAAATCCCAACTACCTGATAATTTTACCAATAGTCTGGCTTACTCCCACGCATTGGAGAGATTGATGCAACAGCTTCACAATCAGGAGATTTCTGTGCGTATTGCCGGCCGGCTTGCACAGGTTTATCGCTCACTGGCTTCGTACAACAAAAGCCAGACAAACTATCTGATAAAAGCGGAAGCGACTTGTAAGAAAGCACTGAAAGCCTTTCCCACAGCACCTTTTTCTAACAACTGTAAAAATATAATCACACAAATTAACAAACCGGCTTTCCGGATAAAACTGCGACAGGCGTTGCTGCCCGGCAAGCCGATTCTGTCTCTGGTGACTTATAAAAATAGTGCCAAGCTTTATTTTCGTGTGGTAAAAATTTCACCTAATATAGAAAATCCTTTCTCAGGTGAAAATCTCAAACGCCAGATGAAAAAGCTTCTGCAAAAGCCTGCTTTTAAAAAGTGGGGACAGTCGTTTCCATTTGCCGATGACCACCGGATGCACACGGCAGAAATTGCCATGCCGGCGCTTTCCATTGGCTCGTATGTGGTTTTTGTTTCTGATAATCCTCATTTTGGCAAAAAGAGTACAGTCCTTTATCAGCAAATTCAGGTTACACGGCTCTCTTTGCTTTCTCAAGAAAATAACAGCGCACAGGCGTTGGATATTTATCTTCTTGGCAGAGCCAACGGAACACCGGTTTCCGGAGCTACCATTAAAGTTTATGGCCGTTCGTACGACTACCGTGCCAGGGAGCAGCAGATAACACCGCTGGGCAACTATTTTTCAGATGCCAACGGGTTTCTTCAAATTCCACTGAAAAACGATCGTGAATTCAACGGCTATATTCTGAAAGCTTACAAAGGAGCGGATACTACTTTCGTCAACACGTTTGCCCGTTTTTACGGATCACTTTATCAGGAGAAGCCAATACAGCATACCTATCTTTTTACTGACAGGGCAATTTACAGGCCGGGGCAAACCGTTTATTTTAAAGGTGTTGTAGTGGAGTCAAAAGGTAATGAGGCCCATGTATTATCCGGTGTGAAGCAGGATGTGCAACTGCTGAACGCACAGTACAAAAAGCTGGATGAACAACAACTTGTGAGTGATGCTTCCGGCTCGGTGAGTGGTTCGTTTGTACTACCCAATGTGGCGCTGAACGGACGGTTTATGATAAAAACAGCCACCGGAATGATTAACATACGAATGGAGGACTACAAACGTCCGGCTTTCTATGTTGCTTTCGATACGCTGAAGAAAGCTTATTCGCTGAATGATGAAGTGACGCTAACGGGAAAAGTGGCCTATTATTTTGGTGGTATTCCGGATGATATTCCGGTAAAATACACGGTAAGACGGGAGAGTTATTTCCCAATTCCTTATTACGGGAGCTGGTATCCTGTATCTCCTGAAAACAGGGTGATTGCCGGTGGCATCGTCCGTACCGACAGCGCCGGACATTTTCAGGTTACCTTTAAAGCTTTGGCTGACAGAGACATTCCCGGAGATGCATATCCTGTTTACCGTTTCGTTCTCCACGTGGAAGCCACCGATGCCAGTGGCGAAACCCATTTGGCCACACAGGATATCCGGCTTTCGCGATTGGCGCTGTTGCTGCAACTCCGGATACCGCGAAACGTGATTCGCGAACAAGCTCACGGGATTGAAATCATTGCCAAAAACCTGTCGGGAGCTGAGGTTTCGGCAAACGTGCAGGCGAAGCTTTATAAGCTGACGACACCTAATAACTTTTTGCTCAAACGCTTGTGGCCAAAACCGGATACGGTACTGATGACCAAAGATTATTTTGCAAAAAACTTTCCCCATCTTGCTTTCCGGAATAAAGACAATAAAAACTATTGGAAAAAAACACTGGTTGCTGCTGTGGAGATTGATGTTCATGGGGAAACACCAGCTTTTGTCAAAAAGATGAAGAGACTGAAACCGGGTGAGTATCTCATCGTTGCAACGGCAAAAGGGCAACCGGAAGTTTCGGCACAAAAATCCTTTACGCTCACATCGAAACGCTCCTCGAAACTACCTGTGAAGGAAATTTTCTGGCACAGCCTGTCTGCAGACCTGGCTGAGCCGGGTGATGTTGTGCAACTGCGTGTAGGTTCTTCTACCGGAAACATGCGGATACTTTACGAAGTGCTCAATGGCCGGGAAGTAATACAGCGGCAATGGATTACAGCCGGTAAAAAATTACTGAAACTTCAGGTTCCCGTCGAAGAAGCTTTCCGTGGCAACTTTGTGGTACGCCTGATATCAGTGCACAGCAACCGGTTTTTCTCATGGTCGCATACGATCAAAGTGCCGTTTACAAATAAAAAACTGTCAGTAAGCCTGCAAACTAACCGCAACTTTCTGAAGCCGGGAGGAAAAGAGCAGTGGACGGTTCGGATAAAATCAGCTTCCGGGAAAAATCAGCCTGCCTTTTTGCTGGCTGGCATGTACGATGCCTCGCTTGATGTGTATGCCGCCAACCGGTGGAAGATGTTTCCCTATCATAGTAAAACGACCGGGCAATTCTGGCGTGCTTATCTGTTTAATACCGGCTATAACCGTTCTTTATTCAGCCATCCTACAAAGTTACTGCCGGTAACGAAAATTTCCTATCCGCAAATCAACTGGTTCGGCTATCCTGTTCTTTCTCAGGGAGAACCTGTTTTTTATACTGTCGGAAGTTCTGTAAAAAGATTGATGATCGTCAGTAATGATGTAATCTTATCGGAGGAGCCTTCTTTGAAAAAAGAAAAACAGACTTCTGTTCGGCCTTCTGCTTTGCCTGTGGAAAAGAAGAAGCCATCCATTCCACTACGTACCAATTTTAATGAAACTGCTTTTTTCTATCCAAACCTCGTTACGGACAGTACCGCTACTGTTCAAATTAGTTTCACAACACCCGATGCGCTGACACAATGGAAATTTATGGCACTGGCTTACACAAAAGAGTTGAAAACCGGCAGCCTTGTTCGGAAATTTACTGCACGCAAAGCGCTCATGGTTATTCCAAATTTACCACGTTTTGTGCGTCAGGGCGACCGGCTGACTTTTACGGCACGGTTGTCGAATTTATCAGACAAAACGCTTCCCGTAAAGGTAAATATTGAATTTTTCAATCCCGAAAACGGAAAGAAACTGAGTCCCTTTTTAACCCCGAAAACAGCGGAGCGGCATGTGGTGATGCTGCCAGGGAAAAATGCATTGGTATCCTGGCTAATTGATATTCCGCAGGGTATTCAGTTTCTTGCTTACCGCATAAAAGCTGTTTCCGGTGATGTGTCCGATGGCGAAGAGCGAATGATACCGGTACTCAGCAACCGTGTGTTGGTAACCGAAAGTATGCCGATGTTTGTGAACGGAAACCGGAAAAAGAGTTTCACTTTCCATAGCTTTCTGAATGACACTTCCGCTACCCGGAAAAATTTCCGTTATACACTCACTTTTACATCCCATCCGGTATGGTATGCTGTGCAGGCTTTGCCTTATTTGAGCAGGCCAAAGTTTGAAAGTGCGGAAAATATCTTTTACCGGTTTTATGCCCATGCCCTTGCGGGAAAGTTGTTGAAGGCGTATCCCCGAATTCAGCAGGTTTTCCGTCTATGGAAGCAACAAAGTCCGGATGCTTTTTTGTCTGCTTTACAAAAAGACCAGGAACTTAAAAATATTGTATTACAGGCTACTCCATGGGTTTTAGATGCCCAAAATGAAACAGAACAGAAACGCCGGATAGCACTCTTTTTTGATTTGAACCAGATGCGACAAAAGCAGCAATCGGCTTTGAACCGGTTGCAGGCAGCACAGATGCCCTCCGGAGCCTGGTCCTGGTTTTCGGGTATGCCCGCCGATTTTTTCACAACGGAAAACGTTTTGTCCGGGCTGGCCGATCTGGTGCAAATGAAAGCCATCGACCTGAAACAACATCCGGCTTTGAAAATGATGTTGCAGAAAGGACTTCGCTACCTTGATAATGAAATAGTACAGAGATACAGCCTGTTACAAAAGCGGTATCCAAAAACACTCAGCCAAAACCATCTTACCCCGGAACAAATCCGGTATTGTTATCTCCGTTCCGGATTTTTGACTACCGTTCCCCCCGGCAAAGAGGCACGAAAAGCCTTTGGCTATTTCAGCGGTCAAGTCAAACGCTTTTGGCCTAAGCTGAACAACAATATGCAGGCACTCTCGGCCATGACTTTGAGCCGGCTGGGATGGGGCAACCAGGCTGAAGCCATCATCCGGGCGCTGAATGAGAAGTCGTTGCTTAACAAAGAAAATGGTATGTATTGGAGAAATGACAACCGTTATTCCAACCAATCGGCTATTTCCACGGAAGTGAATATTATGAAAGCTTTTGTGGAGGTGATGAACGATACCCATTCGGCTGATAAAATGAAGACCTGGCTGCTGATGCAGAAACAAGCCAACCACTGGCCGGGAACCAAAGCCACGGCTGACGCGGTGTACGCCCTGCTTATGAATGGTAGTCGATGGCTTTCCGAAACCAAACCGGTAGAAATTACTTTTGGCAACGGCGAAAAATTACCTACTTCAGACTTACATCGGAAAGCCGGGAGTGGTTATATAAAAAAGGTGTGGACAACAGCTGAAATAACACCGGGTTTGGGAAAAATCACTGTGAGCAATCCCAACAAAGGAATGGCCTACGGTGCTGCCTATCTGCAATATTTTGAAGATATTAATAAGGTAAGCCGGCAATTGACGGATGTCTCCATCGAAAAAATGTTTTTTAAAGAAGTTATTACGCCGAAAGGAAACGAGTGGGTTGGCCTTTCGGAAAACGAATCCCTGAAAACCGGCGACCGGGTGATGGTTCGCCTGCTTATCCGCTCCACCCGAGCAGTAGATTTTGTACATGTGCAGGACATGCGCGCCGCAGCCTTCGAGCCGGAGAAATTGCTTTCAGGTTACGAAAGAAAAGGTGGCCTAAGCTATTACGAAGAGATAAAAGATGCAGCTACAAATTTCTTTATCCG
>VAPG01012143.1_pt1 | contig 31754 bp, 24 predicted proteins | sample 3393851 | NCBI WGS metagenome assembly VAPG01 (sample SAMN08290438, study PRJNA428436) | hydrothermal vent metagenome | isolation source: Deep-sea hydrothermal vent chimney | place: Atlantic Ocean: South-mid Altantic Ridge | depth 2194 m m
TATTAATATTACGCTCCTCTGGGGCTCTATAATCATTCCTCTCTGTGTCGAATTTATTCGTCATGGAGGTTTCATGCAATGTTTTTTAAATTTAGACCGTAATACCCCATTTTGTTTAGCGCCCAAAACATTTTTCACACTATTTTGTCCATTGCAAAAAACACTTTAACGACCCCTCCCCGCTTCAAGCGTCCAAGCTTGAATAAGTTTCTACATCACACGAGATAAATTAGATCCTTTTCATTTCAACAAAATGGGAAGGCCTGAATCATCACGAAAACAACGCTTTAACATCTTCTGCTTTCAGCCCTTTCATAATACTTTCATCGGTTTGCACGATGTCGGTGGCTATTTTTGTCTTTTTCTGTTGAAGAGTAAGTATCTTTTCTTCCACAGTGTCGGTACATATCATCCGGTAGGCAAATACTTTTTTATTCTGCCCGATACGATAGCAGCGGTCGATGGCCTGGTTTTCCACAGCCGGATTCCACCAGGGGTCCACAATGTAAACATAATCGGCCGCCGTGAGGTTCAGTCCGGTACCGCCGGCTTTCAGACTAATCAGAAAAACCCTCAAACCATGATTTTCCTGAAAATTTCTAACCGAAAGTTCTCGCTGTTTTATACTACATTGACCATCGAGATATTCGTATTCGATATTGTGCTTGTTCAGTTCAGCTTTGATCAAACCCAACATCTTCACAAACTGCGAAAAAATCAGAATCTTATGGTTGGCAGTTTTGTCGGTGATGTGCCTGACAATCTCTTTTATCTTCACAGCATCCGTAACGCTTATATCGTCGTTATTCAACAGCCGGGGCGAATCACAAATCTGCCTCAGCCTTGTCAATGCCTCGAGAACCATCATTTTTGATTTGCCAACGCCTTCTTTTTCAATGTTCCCGAGCAACTTATTTCTATACTCATTACGGTAAGCATCATACACTTTGCGTTGTTCTGTATCCATCTCACAATAGATGATATTTTCTGTTTTCGGTGGTAATTCGGTGGCAACCATCTCTTTGGTACGCCGCAAAATGAACGGATTAATCATGCGTTGCAACTCGCCTGCAATCACCTCATTTCCCTCTTTATCGATGGCATTGGAAAAGCTGTTCTTAAAGGCATTCATGCTGCCGAAAAAGCCCTTGTTGACAAAGCTCATTTGAGAATAGAGATCGAACGTACTGTTTTCGATGGGCGTTCCCGTCAACGCAAGCCGGTTTTTAGCTTTCAGCAAACTGACGGCTTTGAAACGCCTGGAAGCCGGATTTTTTACGGCTTGCGACTCGTCGAGGATCACATAATTAAACTTAAAATCCTTCAGCATTTCAATGTCGCGCATCAAAACACCATAAGTAGTAAAAATCAGGTGATATTTTTTAAACACTTCCGTATCGGTATTTCGTCCCTGCCCGTAATGGTAAAAAGCCTTCAACCCGGGGGCAAACTTCTTTATCTCCGCTTTCCAGTTAAACAACAGCGTTGTCGGGACAACAACAAGATTAGGGGTTTTATTCTTTTTTATCTTTTGCTGCAAAAAGGTGAGCACCTGAAGTGTTTTCCCCAGTCCCATGTCATCGGCAAGGATGCCGCCCCAACTCATTTCGTCCAGAAAGTTCAGCCAGTTGACGCCCTCTTTTTGATAATGCCTCAATTCGGCCTTTATCTCTTTGGGGATTTTCGTTTTGGCAATCTCTTTAAACCCGGAAAGCTTTCTTTTCTTTTCCTCTATTTCCGCCAGCACGTCCGCATCGTTTATTTCATCAAACAGCTCATCAACAACAGAAAATTTCAGATGTGACACCGTTAGTTTATCGCCTTTTATCTCACCATGGCGAAAATATCTTTCCAGCTTATGCAGCCATTCATCGGGCAAAACGCCCACCGAACCATCTTTTAACAGGATGTATTTATCTTTTCGGATAACCGCATTCCGGATATCTTTCAAACCCACCTTATTATCGCCGAAAGTAATGTCCACATTCACTTCAAACCAGTCGATTCCGGACTTAACGGATGTAGATATTACTCCCCGGTGAGGTGAATATTTAAAGTTTTTCAACTCTTTAAGACCATAAATTTCGATCTCGTTTTTACGCAGTTCATCAAAGAATTTATAAAACCACAGATCTTTGGAGAAATCTTCGTAGGAAAGATAAAATACCTTTTCACCTTTTTGCCATTTAAACTCCGGGTGCAGGGAGCTGATAAAATCAACAAAGTCCTCTTCCAGCTCAAAGTTGCGCCGGTATTTTACAATCTTCCCTTCTTCTTCCGAAAGGATATCACCGGTATGATAAAGTGCTGCCGCTATATCATTTTGGTACTCAACCTGCGGAGTCATAATGATATACCCTTCCTTTTCCGAAAGAAAAACCTGTTTCTCATGGAAATCAAGCTCCACGGTTTCATGGTCGTATTCGTCCGTATTGAAGACCACTTCAATATTTTTCGAAAGAGGTTTGATGATATCCCGGTAAAATAGAGCTTTGTGCGATTTCACCATTTTATAGTCTCCAAACAGATTATTAATATAATTGCCGGCATTGAAATTTTTAACGGCATATAAAACATCATCAATAAAGAACAAATACTGTTCATCCCCTATGGTACCAAGTGTTTTCTTGTCGAAAACGCGATTACCGGCTTTTATTTTCAGGCTAAGACGAATAAACTGTTTGTCGGAAGTTACTTCAAAGAAAACATCCAAAGGTTCGGCAGAGACTCCAACCGGCTGCAAATTCTTTTTGCGAAGTATATCATCACTCTCTGTATTACGATACACGAACTTTTCGTTTACCAGCAATTCAATGGCATGTTTCTGAAGTTTGTATAACTTTTTTAACGACAAGTTTCCGGATTTATTTTCGCTCAGAGTTTTACATATCTTCAACAATTCCAGTGTCTTATCAGAAATAACCAAATCGAATTTAGAGGCAGCCGTAAACTCATCGTAATACGCAAAAAAACTAATAAGTGCATTGCCAGCCTTATTGGGTTTAGCAATGACCGGCCTTAAAGATACATACTTGTCTGTGTGATATTCATCTTGATCGGCTTCCGGCTCCACTACAAATCCCAACGCTCTTTTATCCCGTAAAGCCAGCGTTTCAACAACATCAAGTTTATCGGTATTCTCGTTAATTTTTTGAACCAAATCAAACAAAAAATCACCTTTCAGATTGGTAACAGGCATCAAATAATCGTCCCCTCCTTTATTAAAGAAGAACAACCCCTCCAATGAAAATCCCGTATTAAAATAAGCATCAAACCGCTTGCCTTTAAGTCCGTAATTTTCAAGAACGTTTTCTCTGAATTTGAAAGTTTTACCGCTAAAGATATAATCCAATAGATTGGGACTTTTTGAATTGGCAATATAAAACAGCACAATAGTCTCATAATAATTTAAGCTATTATCCGCCGGATCCTTATCTGATGAAACATAAACCTTATTGTTTTTACGAGTAAAATCTACTGTAAAGCGCTCATTCTTCAATGAAACATTCAGTGAAATATGATCTGCGGTAAACGAAATTTTTTTTACTTCGATATATTTATATGAGAAATAAAACAAATCCCGACCGGAGTAATTCTTATTGACAAAATCCTCTGTAATTATCTTATAATCTGTAATTTCATAACCATTTTCAGAACGTAATACAGGTTGGGGGGGTCGTCTTTTTCCAGCAGGCGAAATGGTCTCAGCAGTATTCGGACGGAATTCTCTGAAATCGTTGAACGAGAGATATTTCAGGGCTGCAACCGTGTGTTTACACATTTCGCCCCAGTCGTACGGACAGGTACAGGAAGTGTCCACATTCCGCGACAGTAAATTGCGTATTTCGACATCATATTCGTGATTACCCCGAACTTTAAAGCTAAAGATATCCGCTTTTTCATCAAAATGTTCCAATCTGACATTTCCGGTTCGATAAATTCTGATCCCCCGTTTTATAACCTCATCAGCAGCATGAAAATGAATGATCCTCGTTATGTAATCCTCTAAGGGTATTTGTTCTCTGCTCATTCCATAATAACTTTAATTCTTTTTTAAGTCTGTTTTATTACAGGATAAAAACCTTTACATGAGTTTTTAGTGGCTGCAAAGTTATTGAAATTAAGAAACCAGGATTGTGAAAAACAGTACGAAAGGAACTCACCACTTGTCTTTCAACAGGCGAGGACCAATTATTAAAAATTAAGAGGCACCCCCTCCTCTCAATCTGCCCCGGTAAAGTAAACTCATACCGCTTGCCAAGTATTCTTGTATTCATAAAACGGTTGGCTCTGCGCACACCCCGAAACAGTTGCCAGATAAATTTATCCTCTTTGTAATATTTTTCAGTCGCTTTAATCAGTGTTTCAATAATTTGTGGATTTCGATGTCCTAAATTGAACACTCCTCCGTTGCAGTGACAGTTGATAAGTGTTTTGTTCCCGCTCACATCTGTCATGTAGGCTCCCCGGCGTTCGCCCATCACAAACTGTATTCTGTATTTCTTATAAACAGCCACTTTACCCGATGAAACATGATGCTTGAAGTCATTAATTATCTGCTTTTTTTCCGGCTTCATAATGTTGACGCCGAATCCAACACATCCCTACACACCCAGCTGTTGGCCGAACTCTCAAGGACAACAGCCTTTTTGGGGTCTTTGATTAAAAACGAATTATGATATTTCAGGGTGCCTGAATAACTGCCATTGCCTCCTTGTCCCTGTTTTTCGAGCAGATTAATGATAAAGTCTGCAGCAGCATCGGCATTTTCGGCATTATGCAATGCCAGTCGCAGGATATCCATGCCCAGCAAACCGGTATTATTCAGTTTCTGTTTTGAAAACACAGCCTCATTGCCGATGGCAACGCCTTTTTCATTTATCCCCATCTCGGCACCCCAAATCCATAAAGGGCGTGAGATGATGGCGGCGTATGGATGTTCAAATTGCCGGAAAATCTTTTTTAACGAAAGGAAAGGGCCATCTGTGTATTTGGCTAACTTTTCAGATAAGAAATCCGTTTCAAAATTTTGGCCGGCATCATGCACCATTTCTATTATCTGAGGTTCCCCTGGATCCCGATCTGAATTTTTTGCAAAAAAAGACCTCCCGGGTTCTACCCGGCTAAAAAAGGCAAGCGTATCACACATAGCGCTATTTTGAGGGCTAATTTATAACAGATATGTTTAGAAACCAATTATTTCTCCACTTTTTCAAGTTCTTTTTGTTTTCCGCCCGAGAGATCGATTTTGTCAAAAGCACGGCTTCGCGGTAAAACCATATAAAATGCAGGTATCGGGTCGATTTTCACAGTAACATTTTGCATGCTGCAGGCCAGCACATGACCACCGGCTTTCCGGTCTGTCGTGATAAAATGAAAATGATAGCCCGGCACATTAATGCCTTTCACATAAGCCGGGCACCAAAAGCCCACCATCGTCCCTTTGGTCTGATGAAATTCAAAAACAACCTGATTCTTCACCACATCCACAAGCGGTGGATAGGGTTTTTGTTGTCGTGGAACACTTCGTGTTTTCACATAAGAAAAAGTTCCTTCGATTTTGATGGCATAAAAGATATTCTTATTTGACAGCAATCGATTCAGATAACTTTTGAGCTGATCATAATTTCCAATGGAGTCCTTGATTTTCTGTGTTGTATCCGGATTGAAAAAGGTGACCTCGGCAAAGGGTGTTTTCATGGTATCGGCAATAAGATAAGCTTTCCCATCTGTTTTTATCTGATAAAATTCACCTCCTATTCCAATCATTTCGCCATCCAGGGCATTCACCGTCCCCAGGCCAAAACCGCCGTGTTGTCGTAATGTCCGAAAAGTCATATCACCATCATAAACTCCCGCCAGCAGGGCGTTAATGGTGGAGGCTTGAAACAGGACATCCTTACTTTTCCGGCTTCCCTGCGGAACGGAACATCCGGAAAACACCATCAGTGCAATCACAAAAGTCATCGGAAACAGACTATGCAGAAACTTTTTCATATTTTTATTTTACCTTAAATCCGCAGGGGTCATCTATTACGAACCCATACTGCACGCCATTATTGGGAATGCTCGAAAAAACCTACTCACCATAGCTAATGCTATGCCTGCGTTGCTTTTTCCTGTGCTACGCCAATACTGACATGCATTCCGGCTTCTCATAACGAAGCTCCTTGCGGATATAAGGTATTACTGTAAATCAGCTGATGAAACTGGGTTTTTTATTTTTATTGCTGTAAAAATAGTAAATTATAAAATACCCGTCCCGGATATAGATATAGCCAAGGGTTTGTAATGAAGTATTTGTCTCCCATGAAGTACAGCTCTTCTTATCCCACTAAAAGCACCATTTATCGAATTCGGAAAAAAGCTTTCGGCTTAAATCGTTTTGTTCAACACCACGATGAAAGATGTCCACCCCTTCTTTTTGGAATTTAACAAAATATCTCCCCCCATAGAGAGCATAATTTGCTTACTCAGGCTTAAACCAATACCCGACCCTTTTTCTTTTGTGGTATAAAAGGGAACAAAAATCTGTTCTCTTCTTTCAGGTGGAATTTCGGGTCCATTGTTTGCGATTTCAATCCTCACAGAAATATCTGTCCGCCACAGTTTAATTATCAGTATCGGGTTTCCCGTTACATTTGTTGTAAGCGCTTCCAACGCATTTTTCAAAAGGTTTGTAATTACCTGAGATTGTAATTTTTCATCTGTAACAAAATATAAATTCTCAGGAATTGATTTCTTCATCTCAATAGCATCAAACCCGGCGAAAGCACTCGCTGCAAGAAGATTATTTTCGATTAACGCCGTAAGATTTACCTCTTTTAAATGTGGCTCGGGAAGTTTAGTAAACTTTCGGTAATTTTCCACAAAATTCATCAAACCCACACTTCGTTCCTCAATGACATTCAAACCTTTAACCGTATCTCTGATAACCTTATCATCAATTTTCCCGGCCTCAACAATTTTGTTATTCTGAGAAAAATATCCCGAAATAACTTTCGAGAGTGTGGTAATAGGAGCAATATTATTCATGATTTCATGCGACAGGGTTCGTGCCAGCTTTATCCAGGCGTCCACCTCACGATTATCCAGTTCTTTGGTAATATCACTCACCGCAATCAGTTTGATTTTTTTGCTTTTAATGGTTATCTGCGACAATTTAAACAAAAGCTTTTGCCCATACCGGTTTTCAAAAATAGCCGATGACCGGTGGAAATCCGGGTCGGATTGCATGATAAACCCTGGCAGTGCCTTATCCACAGCTTTCAGGGCATTGATATGATGGTATTCGTTAAGATTGACAAGTTTTTCTGCTTCCGGATTTATGTTTATAACTCTGCCCTTTTCGTTCACCGAGAAAAGCCCTGTGGTGGACTGGTTTATCACCGAGCGGAAATACTGTTCACGGGTGTTAATCTCTGTTTTTGTCTGCCTGAAAAGTTCGTTGAGCCGTTGCATTCCTTTATAAACATCATCAATGGCTTTATTTCCTGATATAGAAGGAATTTTAAGCGTTGTATCTTCATTTTCAATACCGAGTAAAAAGAAGGAAGTCCACCGGTTAATTTTATTAAAATATCTGATAATATTGACAGAGGCTCCCATCATCAAAACAAAAGACAATAAGCTCAAAACAACAGCATGTTTTTCAAATAACAACCATACTCCTGCTGCTGCAAGTACAATAATGATAATCAGCCGTGTGACAATTGCCCGATAGAAATGTTTATATACCATCGTGTAAGTTTTAAGTTAAAAGATGAAAACAATATTTCTTATACCGCCTATGTGTTTCATTTCATTCTTTATCTCCCTACTATCTACTGCTTTACACATTTCTCTCCTTTTTTAAAACCATTAAGAAATTAAGATAATAAAGGATTTTGACCTTGTCAAAAAAACTACTATCCATAAATTTCGCTAATTAGCACATTATCGCATTATCACATTACCACATTATCGCATTATCACATTTCCAAATCTCATCTTTAAATCTCATATTTCTTCAATTTATTGTATAGCGTTTGTCGTGTAATTCCCAGTTTTTTTGCCACAGCACTCATATTTCCCTTTTCCTTTTTAACGTAAACACGAATCATGTCGCGCTCCATTTCTTCAATGGTTTGAAACGGCAGGTTCATGTGACTACGTATCCTTTCGCTTATTGCAAAGTTATCATCATTGAGAATTTTATCTTCCGCAAGGATAACAGCCCTTTCAATAGAATGCTGCAGCTCTCTGACATTTCCTGGCCAACTGTATTTCAATAATTTCTGCTTGGCAGGCGGACTGATTTCGAGACCCTGTTTTTCATATTTTTTACTATATTTTCTCAGATAGAAATTGGCCAGAAGCAGGACGTCGTTGCCTCTTTCTCTTAACGGAGGCAATTCAATCGTTATCGTGTTGATGCGATAGAGCAAATCCTGACGAAAAAGACCGTTGGAGACCATAGTATTTAAATCCCTGTTGGTTGCGGAAATCAGTCTGATGTCAATGGGAATCGGCTTATTACTACCGAGCCGGGTAATGATTCTGTTTTGTAAAACAGTAAGTAATTTTGCCTGTAGTGATAAGGGCAGATTTCCTATTTCATCAAGGAAGAGTGTCCCTTTGTCGGCCAATTCAAGTTTACCCGTCCGATTTTCATGCGCATCGGTAAACGAACCTTTTGCATGTCCGAAAAGTTCACTCTCAAACAATGTTTCACTAATGGCGCCCATATCCACGCTCACCATAAGTTCCTTGTTTCGTTTGGATAATCTGTGTATCTCACGGGCAATAAGTTCTTTGCCAGTCCCATTTTCGCCAGTAATAAAAATATTGGCATCGGTAACAGCAACTTTCCTCACCATTTCCATCACCCGTTTCATAGCATCCGATTGCCCAATAAGTCTTTGCGTGGCAGAATTAAGTTCTTGTTTCAGACCGTCGTTACTTTGGCGCAATGAAGCCGTTTCCAGTTTGCTTTTTCGAAGTTTAAGAGAAGCGTGTAATGTACTCAGCAACTTGTTATTGTCCCAGGGTTTTAATATAAAATCAAAAGCACCCTGCTTTACCGCTTTTACGGCCAGTTCGACGTCGCCGTAGCCGGTAATCATAACCACACTGATTAACGGATCGTAGTCCAGAATCCGGCGCAGCCAATAAAGACCTTCGTTTCCGGTGTTAATACCGGCTTTAAAATTCATATCGAGCAGAACCACATCGATACTATTTTTATGCAAGGTAGAAATCAGGATGTTAGGGTTCTTAAGCGTATAAACCTTATCAAATTTTGATTGCAATAACATTTCAAGCGCTGTCAGAACGCTTTTGTTATCGTCAATAATAAGTATTTCGCTTTTCACCTGTTTATAATTTTGTATTTCGTTGTTTAACAAGTGTTTATATTTCACGCAAAGACCGCAGAAAGGAATTTACGCTAAAAACGCAAAGGCTTTTCATCATCCCCTTCCCGCTTGAAGGGGAACAAGTCGTGTGTTTAAAAACAATCATGGACGCCTTCATTTACAAAACCATTAAGAACTTAAGATAATGAAGGATTTTCGACTTCGTAAAAAAACTGTCACTAATCCTCAAATCTCCACATTCCCAAATCTCCACATTTTCTCATTTTCAGATCTCCAAACGTTAAACACTCTTCTCTGCGAAAGTAATCAACTGTAAACAAAACAAACACCCAGTGTAAAATATTTTTACACATTTTTAATTTAAATAGAAATATTATTTTGTATGATGCTGGTTCATAGTATTCTGCATTTTACGGCATAACCATTGGATATTCCCCTTCCGAAGAACAATATCTCAAAAAGAAAATTCGATTCAAATTATGGACATACCGATAGAAAAAAAGAGGAGAATTAAAAAGAAGCACATTTATATTGGCTTGGGCGTACTCTTGCTTTTGCTGCTTGTTTATAAAGCGTTTTTTGCAGAGAACATATCCACTTACCGTGTTGATGCCGACAAACTAACTATTGATACGGTCAGGGAAGGCGTTTTTTACGACTACATTTCGGTAATGGGAACCGTGGAACCTATCGCCACCATTTATCTTGATGCACAGGAAGGAGGCCGGGTGGAAAAAAAGATGGCGGAAGAAGGTGCTATGGTAAAAAGGGGGGAAGTGATTTTGCGCCTGAGCAATCCCGATTTGAGATTAAGCATACTAAACAGTGAATCCGAGCTTGCGAGGAACATCAATTTTTTGCGCAACACGAGGGTGGTTATGGAACAGGAAAAACTACAGATAAAACAGCAATTATTAAATCTTAAGTTTGATGTCATTCGCAAAAAAAGAGTATTTAACCAAAATACATTATTATACAAAGACACTTTGATTTCAAAAAACGCATTTCTGAATTCGAAAGAAGATTACCAGTTTGCCGCCCATAGTTACGAGCTGTATATTGAACGCCAAAAACAAGATTCCATTTACCGTTCCATCCAGATTAATCAAATGAAAGAAAGCCTGCACAATATGGAGTTGAATGTAAAACTGGTTCGTCAACGCCAGAAAAGCCTTAATGTAAAGGCACCGGTGGATGGGCAGCTCACATCGCTGGATGTGGAAGTAGGCCAGTCGATACCAAAAGGAGGCCGGCTCGGACATATCGATATTCTGACCTCGTACAAAGTGGTGGCTAAAATCGATGAACATTATATTGACAAAGTACGTGTCGGATTGATGGCCATATTAGACCGTAACGGAAAAGAATATAAGCTGAGAATCAGGAAAATTCTGCCCGGTGTACGTAAGGGGCGTTTTGAGGTTCAGATGGTCTTTGAAAACAAAACACCTGAAAATATGCGTACCGGTCAGACCTATTATATACGCTTGCAGTTGGGAAACCCGGTGAAGACATTGCTGTTGCCACGGGGTAGCTTCTTCCAGAATACGGGTGGACAATGGATTTTTGTCGTATCGAAGGATGGAAAATCAGCAGAAAAACACAACATAACCATAGGCCGGCAAAACCCAAAATATTACGAACTTCTCAAAGGACTTAAACCGGGCGAAAAGGTGGTTGTTTCGGGTTATGATAATTTTGGAAATAATGACAGATTGGTTTTTAAATAGGGCGGAAATTTGAAGATTTGAAGATGTGGGGATTTGAGGATGTGGAAATTTGGAAATGTGAAAATGTGAAAATGAGATAATGTGCTAATTAGCGAAATTTATGGATAGTAGTTTTTTTTGACAAGGTCAAAATCCTTCATTATCTTAATTTCTTAATGGTTTCAAAAAGGTTAGAAAGTGAAACCCGCTTACCTTAAAACTTTGTAAAATATAATCTAAATAAATTAAACATTATGATTAAAATTGAAAAATTAGAAAAAGTATTTCGCACCGATGAAATTGAAACGTATGCGTTAAACGGTATTGATTTACAGGTAAAAAAAGGTGAATTTGTGGCTATTATGGGGCCATCGGGTTGTGGAAAATCTACCCTGCTTAGCATCATCGGCTTATTGGACAATCCCACCAAAGGCAGCTATCTGTTTAACGGAACCGAAGTAGCAGGACTTAAAGAAAAAAACCGGACAAATTTGCGGAAAGGGCATATTGGTTTTGTCTTTCAGAGTTTTAACCTGATTGATGAACTTAATGCTTACGACAATGTGGAACTTCCCCTGTTTTATCTGAAAATGAAAGTTTCCGAGCGCCGCAAAAGAGTGGAAGAAGTGTTGCAACGCATGAACATTGGCCATCGCATGAAACATTTCCCGCAGCAACTCTCCGGTGGCCAGCAACAGCGCGTGGCCATTGCCAGAGCTGTGGTGGCAAACCCCACATTAATTCTTGCCGATGAGCCCACCGGAAACCTCGACTCAAAAAATGGAATGGAGGTGATGAATCTCCTTTCGGAACTCAACGAGGAAGGAACAACCATTATCATGGCCACCCACTCCGAACGCGATGCCGCTTATGCGCATCGAACCGTCAATTTATTGGATGGAGAAGTGATTATGGAGAAGATGAATGAATGAATGAATGAATGAATGAATGAGTGGAAAGGCAGGAGGGGTGAGAAGGTTAGAGGGTAAAAAGGTAAAAAAGCAGAAGGTTAAGGGAAAAAGAGAACCCTTCCAACCTCACACCTTTCCACCTACCGACCTTATAACCCTTCACCCTTCCAAATATAAATAAAACAAATAATAAATGAGATTCTTTATTTACAACATAAAACAGGCTTATCATTACCTGAAAAAGAATGCGACCTATTCCGCACTCACCATTGTTGGTTTAACGGTAGGATTAACTGTATTTCTTTTGGTCGCCTTATTCGTTTATAACGAAGAAACGGTGGATCAAAACATTCCAAATAGTAACAGAATCTATCGCCTCTTTGATGCAGAAAAAAAAGACAGCGGTATCAGCTATAAACTGAAAGATGTAATTTCGCAACATTATACGGAAATTGTGGCAAGTTGCGTATTAGAACGTTACGAAACACCTATGATTCTCCGGGCAAACAAACACAGTGTAAAGTTCGAAACAGGTATTTCAACCACCAACAGTTTTTTCGATGTGTTTAATATCCCCATCATTAGTAGAATTGGGAAAAAACCATTTGCTGAAAAAGCATCCATAATCCTGACCCGGGCCGCGGCAAAACGACTTTTTGGAAACAAAGACCCGCTCGGCCAAACAGTAAACGTCAATAACTTTTTTAAGGTAAAAGTTACAGCCATCATCAAAGGTTTCCCTGAAAACACGAGCATTGCAGCCGGCTATCTGCTCAATAGCGAAGATAAAAACATGAGAATGTCAACGATTTGTAACAATGGGGATTGTTATAACCCGATGAATTATTTTCTGTTGCTTAAGAAAAACACGGATAAAAGTCAATTCATTAAATACTTTAACCAAACTATTAACCATTACCAAAAAAGAGTTAGCCGCTTTGCCTTGCAACCCTTAACGGACATTTATCTTTCAAAACTACATTTGGGAAATAACGGCAATCGAAAGGGAAACCCATCGTACATCAGAATCATTTCCATTATCGGCCTCATCATTCTCATTCTGGCTGTTATTAATTACCTCAATTTTTCTTTGTCGCTCCAACATTCAAAAATCAAAGAAGTCAGTATCAAAAAAATAAATGGTGCTGGTAACCTACAGCTGTTTTTCTATTATCTCACCGAGTCGCTGATTGTCATTGTCATATCCACCTTGCTGTCACTATTGCTTATTTTCGCATTTAAAGATTATTTTGCCTCTCTTGTGGGAAGCGAGTTGCACCTGCAAATACTGAAAAAACCGATATTTGTTGCGATTTATCTTGCTGTGATGGTTATCATACTCGGCATAAACAGCATTATTCCGGCTTACTCTTTGCTAAAAATAAATGTCATACAGGGTTTGCATAATTCCATCATAAGAAACGACAGGGGCACCATACGGACTATTTTCACAACCATGCAGTTCGTAGTTTCTATTGCACTGCTCATCTCAGTTTTTTTCATTCAAAAACAATTAAATTTTGTAGAGTCAAAAGATTTGGGCTTTAACAAAGAGCACCTTCTTAGAATACAAATACCCTATAAGTTTAAACACTATCCGGCATTACAAACGGAAATTAATAATCTAAACTTTATAAAGGCTTCCTCATACAGTTTCGGGAGTCCGGGAGATATCATCCTAACCATGGGAAGTGGGGAAAAGGATAAAAACATGGATATTGAGACAATTCTGGTTGATAGTAATTTCCTGAAAACTTTCCAAATCCGCTTACTCAAAGGCCATCCGTTTTACAGTGGCGATTTCAACAAAGCTTGTATGTTTAACGAAACGGCAATAAAGAAGTTGGGATGGGAGGATTTGAAAAACAGAAAATATAAAATGGGAAGAGAGGGTGGCTATAACGTCATCGGGATTGTAAATGATTTTAACGTCTCTTCTTTACTAAAGAAGCAGGAACCCGTTTGCCTGATCTATGGCAACTTCAATAAGCCAAATGTTTTGTCCGTCAGAATTATGCCCGGACCTGTTCATCAACAATTAGCACAAATAAAGAAAGTCTGGGCATCGTTTTCGAATGACCCTTTCACGTTCGAGTTTTACGATGCTTTTTTCAATGCCAAATATCATAAAGAGCAGCAGCTCTCCAGGTCAATTACCATCATCGCGATAATTGCCATTATCCTGACACTTATCGGGATAATGGGGCAGGTAATCCAAACATGTGCCTATCGTACCAAAGAAATAGGAATAAGAAAGGTAAACGGGGCCACTGTGCCTGAAGTGGTAAACATGCTAAATATGGATTTTGTAAAATGGGTAGCTGTGGCCTTTGTAATTGCTATTCCGATAGCTTATTATGCTATGCACAGATGGCTCGAAAACTTTGCTTATAAAACTTCCTTAAGCTGGTGGATTTTTTTACTGGCAGGTTTGGTCATCCTGTTTATTACAATCGCAACGGTTAGCTGGCATACGTTTAAAGTGGCACGAAGAAATCCGGTGGAAGCGTTGCGGTATGAGTAGGGGATGCGATAATGTGATAATGCGATAATGCGATAATGTGATAATGCGATAATGTGATAATGTGATAATGTGATAATGCGATAATGTGATAATGTGATAATGTGATAATGTGATAATGTGATAATGTGATAATGTGATAATGTGATAATGCGATAATGTGAGAATGTGAAGATGTGGAGATTTGAAGATGTGGTAATGAAAAGGCAATGGAGTGTGAATAAGGAAAAAAAGTGAAGATGGAGCAATGGACGTTGGAAGAATAGAAGAAATACCTAAGCACACGGATATGCATCAAAAGGTGGAAATCCCAGAGCGGGAAGCTCGCCCCTTTAGGGGTTGGGGGTGTGGTGGGCAAAGAGATGAAAATGAATGAATGAATAATTAAAGCGTTATGTTTAAACTAAAGTCAATCTATAAAAGTATCGTTAAATATCCCACATCGCTGGTGCTTAATGTTTTAAGTCTGGTAATTGCCTTTACGGGAATTATCACGCTGATGCTTTACATTTCGTATGAAAATAGTTTTGATACTTTCAACAAAAATTATCATAGCATTTATAAAATAGAAATCGGAAAACCCGGCTCAACGGTTCCCGCCGTAATATCACCGATAATACAAAGGAATATACCTGAAATTGGAAGCATTACACCGCTTCTTTTTGTAAATAACACTATCACTACCGCCGAATTAAAAGCGCGTAAAACTATTTTTTACACATCAGGAATGTATGCCAAAAACGATGTTTTCAGCATTTTTACCTTTCCATTTATTTTGGGTAAAAAAGAGCATGCTTTATCAAAAGTAAATACAGCCGTTTTAACGGAAAGCATGGCAAAAAAACTTTTTGGCACAAAAGATCCGGTTGGAAAAGAAGTTTTAATCAATGATAAAAATTTTACTGTTACCGGCGTTATACAGGATATACCTAAAAACTCATCCTTTCATGTGGATGATGTAATGTCGTTTAAAACAATAACCCAAAAGCCCACCGATGCTGCTAACACATGGCAGGAATGGAGCTACAGGGTATTTTGCAAAGTGAACAAACAAGCAGATATTCAAAATGTTGCACACAAACTTAATGCAATTAAGGAAATTGACAAACAGATTAATCATGTTATTGCAGGTAAAAAAGAGAAAAGGATATTACTCTATCTTAAACCACTGAGCAGTTTACATTTTTCAAACGACTATAGTTTTTCAACAATAAACAAAAAAGTGCTAAACGTATTAAGCATTTTGGCATTAGTCCTTGCTCTAATGGGAGCGGTAAATTTTATCAATCTCACCACTTCACAAGCTTTCCAGAAAGCTAAAATATTTTCCATAAAAAGGGTATTCGGCGCCAACCGGACAATGGTTATGTTACAGGTGATACTCGAAGCAATACTTATTTCACTTTTTGCTCTTGCCCTGTCGTTTCTGTTGCATCGGCTTTTGTTTCCGTACCTCCAAAATATTTTGGCCATCAATGGCTTTGGGTTTGGTCATCGGATACAATGGTATTTATATTTCATATTAATGGCTGTTGCTTTCGGAATTGTTGCCGGAATTTATCCTGCCTATTATATAAGCTCGCCCGATTTGTCACAGTCGGTGAAAGGCGCTCAAAATTTTACGGGAAAAGGGAAGTTGATCAGAAACAGCCTGCTCGTATTACAGTTTGTATTTGCCATCACTTTGATTATTACGTCCATAGGCATTGGAAAGCAAATCCGCTACTGGCACGATTTTAACATCGGTATTCAAAAAGAAAACATCATCTATTTACGTACAACCAGGAATATCAGACAACATTACAAAGCATTTGCAAAAGAGCTAATAAAAAATCACGATATTGCCCAATTCACTTATTCCGGTTCCGTTCCGGGCAATGTCGGTATGGGCTGGGGACGCGTGGTTGACGGGCAGCAGATTTCTTTAAAAGTCTGGCCTGTCGATAAAAACTTCCTTGACTTTTTTGGACTTAAAATAGTGAAAGGACGCCCCTTCTCAAAAACCACGGGGGCTGATATAAATACATTTATTATCAATCAAAAAGCTGTAGAACAGTTCGGCTGGAAAAAACCTTTGGAAAAAAACATACCGGGATTCAATTTTAACGGAAATGTCATTGGGGTAGTAAAAGACTTTAATTTTTCGTCATTAAAAGAGCGGATTAAACCGATGATGTTTTGGCTCACCAATGGCAGAAAATACTATTTATTACTGAAAATAAAACCCGGAAATTACACGCAGACTATTGCGTATGTTAAAAAAACATGGCAACAATTTGAGCCGGTGCAGGATTTTAACTTCACATTTCTTGACAACTCGTTAAACGCATTGTATGCAAAAGAAGACCGGATATCGTATTTTGTGGAATTTGTTGCCTTGTGGAGTATTCTGTTATCACTGACGGGTTTACTGGGGCTGGTACTGTTTACCGCACGCGACAGAACCAAAGAGATAGGCATCCGGAAAGTAAATGGCGCCTCCGTGTTGGAAATTGTAAAAATGCTCAACAGGGAGTTCCTGAAATGGGTAGCTGTGGCCTTTGTAATTGCCATTCCGATAGCTTATTATGCTATGCACAAATGGTTGCAGAACTTCGCTTACAAAACGGCGCTGAGTTGGTGGATTTTTGCGTTAGCCGGAATTATTGTGTTGTCGGTAGCGCTGATAACAGTAAGCTGGCATACGTTTCGTGTAGCCCGGCGTAATCCGGTGGAAGCGTTGAGGTATGAGTAGGGGATGCGATAATGTGATAATGCGATAATGTGATAATGTGATAATGCGATAATGTGATAATGCGATAATGCGAGAATGCGATAATGCGAGAATGTGATAATGCGATAATGCGAGAATGTGGAGATGTGGAGATTTGAGGATGTGATAATGTGATAATGTGGTAATGTGGTAATGAAAAGGCAATGGAGTGTGAATAAGGAAAAAAGGTGAAGATGGAGCAATGGAAGTTGGAAGAATAGAAAAAATGCCACAGCACACGGATATGCATCAAAAGGTGGAAGTCCCGGCGCGGGAAGCTCGCCCCTTTAGTGATTGGGGGTGCGGAGTTGCAAAAGAGTAGATTTTCGATTTGTTTTAAAATAAAAATTATGAATCTGATTATCATTGTACTAAAAAGGTTAAAATCCCAAAAGCTGACTGTCTGGTTGCGGATTATCAGTATGGGAGTGGGAATGGCAAGTGCGCTGGTACTTTTTTATATCGCACTGAATGAGCTGAGTACCGATAATTTTTATCCTGAAAAGAACCGGATTTATCAGGTTTTTAACAATTTCAAATCCCCTGACTTCAATGGCATTTCCTCATCGCTCGAACAGCCGGTTGTGCCGGCCATGATAACTGATTTACCACAGGTAGAAGTTGGGACAGTAATCTTTAACAACGGGAAAACAAATTTTAAAGTTGGAGAATCGCTCATAGAAGTCAAAACGTTTTATGGCGATTCCCTGTTTTTTAAAGTTTTCAATCGCCGGTTTATGACCGGAACGGCAAAAAGTTCATTGCAATTGAAAAACACAGCGGTCATTACCCAAAAACTTGCCCGAAAGCTTTTTGGCAACAGTCTAACTGCCATGGGCAAAATTATCTATCTCAACGAAACGCGCCCGATTATCATTACCGGTGTTATCGAAAACTGGCCGCAAAATTCAAGTTTTAAAGCCGGAGTCATCATATCGTTTGCCACTTTGAGAGACGAACACAGGTTGTATATGGGCTGGAACGGTGGCGACAGCTTTAATAGTTTTGTCAAATTGGCGAAAAACACCAACCCTCACGAGATTGAAAAAGCAGTTCCTGCTTTATTGCGCAAACATTACAATGTGGATGCTGGTGAAGCTCAGGGATTCTTTTCAACTTATCAGCTCATTCCGCTCACAAAAGCCACGTTTATAATAAATCCTGAGAAGAAAGTTATCTATTCCATTATGATATTTATCGGAATACTAATATTCGGATTGGTGTGTTTCAATTCGCTCTTGCTCGTACTGGCAGGATACCGCAAATTTATCAAAGAAATTGCTATCCATCGTACCCTCGGTGCTTCCGGCCTGGATATTCAGAAAATGATTTTTAACGAAGCCTTGTTTTACATGCTCGTTTCGTCGCTAGTGGCAGTACTCTTTTTGGTGCTGATAAACCCGTTTATTGAAACAAATTATCGATTTAGTCTTATTGAGGCATTTACAAACCGGTCGTTCCAGCTTTTGTTTTTGTCGGTATTTGTTGTTGCTTTCGTGGTAATTTATGTTGTGCCTGTCCGGTGGTCGATTCGCTATTTTATGGCAACGCAAAAGACACAATCATTTTACAAACCACCGATAAACACACATTTACAACAGGCGTTACTTACCATTCAAATAGGTATTTCGATTTGTTTATTTATATTTCTGTTTTTTATTTATAGTCAGTTCGACTTTATCAACAATTTCAACAAAGGATACGATTCAAACCATCTGGTTTATATTGAATTGCAAAACAAGCCGTTATATACGAAAGATCAGGTTATTAAAAGTGAGATTGAAAAAACACCCAATGTATTATCCGTGTGTTTGTCCGATGCCATCCCGCTATGGGGACTTTCCGGAAATGGTTTTTCAAGTACTCCCGATGGACAAAATGTGAGGATAGTCAGAAACATTCATGTTGATGAAGATTTCTTCACCACACTTAAAATGAAACTGGAAGGGCCAGGCTTTAATAGTACGGTTGTACATGATAATAGTATTGTAATTACCCGTTCGGCTGTGAAACTTTTTAATCTTAATAATCCCGTTGATAAAACCCTGTATCGAAGCGGCCCCCTCGAAATTAAAGGAGTAGTCCCCGATTTTGTTTCCGGCTCACTTCATTCGGCTATGCAACCGACGATATTTAGCCGGTATGATGGTCCTTCGGTATATTCGATCATCACAGCTCGCATTACCTCCACAGGAATGATGAGTACGGTAAAAAAAATCAAGAAAGCTATTCAGCGTATCGTTCCCGGACAGATTGTCCAGGTTAAGTTTTACGACAGTGCTTTGCGAAAAAATTACCGGTTTGACCGTGCAGTAAAAAACACCGTAGGCTTTTTCTCGATTCTCGCAGCGCTTATCACACTGGCCGGACTGGTCGGTTTTACGCTGAGCATGATTAGTGTACGCACCAAAGAACTGGGTATCCGTAAGATAAATGGAGCAACCGTAAAGTCATTGGTGTTGCTTTTGAACAAAGTTTTTATGTGGAACATAGCCATAGCACTTGTCATTTTTATCCCCGTTTCGTATCAAGTTTCAAAACTTTGGTTACAACAGTATGCTTATGCTGTTACGCTCAAATGGTGGGTCTTTGTGTTGGCTTCCGTTTTGGTATCGGCAGCAGTTCTTGGAGTAGTCTCTTTATTTACCTTCCATGCTGCCCGCCGTAACCCGGTGGAAGCGCTGAGGTATGAGTAAAGCCCTGGAGACCATAGTCCCGTTAGGGACGACTCAATTTTTGCCTATAAATTTATTTACAGGCCATTTTACCGGCTGCCGTAGAATAGAAAGAACGCCAAAGCGGTTTAAGATGATTTAGCAGATTAAAATGCAAGCGCCAGACTAATCTCCCACAGCCGTTCCTGTATTTTTTTGTCGTAGGAAATAGCTGCTGATTTTGCCGGTAGCTGGCTGACCAGATAAAGTCCGGTCTTACCTTCCATTTCCGGCGAAACAGCAGCAAAGATGGAATTTTGTGCTCCCTGATGAACGCTGGCGCCACCCATCCCCCAACCGGCATGCAACAGCTTGGTATTGATAGCACCCGGATGCAGACAGTTGGACGTTACACCCGTTCCGGAAAGCAGACGCACCAGCTTGTAAGTAAACAAAATATTTTCCAGCTTGGAGACAGCATAAGCATTGTAAGGATCAAAATATTTCTCACCGTTGAGGTTGTCAAAATCGATGCTCCCCGACTGTGCCATGGAACTTACGTTCACAATACGCGCACCCGGCGTACTTTTAAGTAAATCGAGCAACTCCAGTGTTAGCACAAAAGGGGCCATGTGGTTCACCATAAAAGTACGCTCCAGCCCGTTGGGCAGAACAACTTTTTCATTTTCAAAAACACCCGCATTGTTGAGCAATACATCCAAGCGCAATTGTCTTGCTTTGATGGTTTCAGCGAGGGCTTTTATCTCGTCAAAATCAGTGAGGTCGGCGTGTACAGCTTCCGTTTTGTCATTGCCGGAGGTTTCGCAAATCCAGGCTGCCGTATCTTCACTTTTTACTTTATTTCGTCCATGTACCAGCACTTTGTGTCCCTTTTGCGCCAGCTCAAGCGCTGTTTGTTTACCGATGCCATCAGTGGCACCTGTAATAAGAATTGTTTTCGTTTCCATTTTTTCCAACTTGATTTTTTCAAAATTACATAAATTAGTACTACCTGGATGAGAGCGGCGCATATTTGAAATCGCAGGAAAATCGTATTTTTGTCGGGTGAGAAACATGCGTTTGCACAGACAAGAAACGACAACCTGTTTACCAGAAAAAGAAAAATATGAAATTGAATACCCAACCGGATAAAAAAACCGTAGCCATTATCCGCAGCCTTATCATGGATGGAACACGCAAAGCCAATTCCGGCCATCCGGGAGGAGCAATGTCATCAACCGATATGGCTTATATCCTTTTTAAATATTACTTAAAAATTGACCCCGACAATAGTCAGTGGCTCAACCGTGACCGATTTGTCCTTTCGGCAGGACATGAAAGCATGTTGCTTTATGCTTTGCTACATTTGCAGGGATATCTTCCCATAGATGAGCTGAAGCGGTTCCGGCAAATGAACAGCTTAACACCCGGACATCCCGAACACGGGCTTACCTCCGGCGTGGATGCTACTACCGGTCCGTTGGGACAAGGCGTGGGAATGGCTGTGGGAATGGCTGTGGCCGAAGCTGCACTGGCTGCCCAAATGGGAGAAGACATTATTGACCATTATACCTACGTTCTGGCCGGCGACGGCGACCTGCAGGAACCGGTTTCCCTTGGTGCTGCTGCCAATGCAGGCCATCTTGGTTTGGGGAAACTTGTTCTTTTTTACGATAAAAACAATGCGCAGATTTCGGGCAATACTTCCCGTGCCGACAGTACCAACATCAACAAAGTTTTCGAAGGCTTTGGCTGGCAGGTATTGGAAATTGACGGCCACGACCATGTGCAAATCAGCCTTGCTATTGACAAGGCACAGGAAGAAAAAAACAGACCAGCCATTATCATCGGGCAAACTGTGATGGCTAAAGGTGCAGCCACTGTGGAAGGAGATTTTCACACCCACGGCTCGCCGCTGTCACCGGAAGAAATCGCTGCTACAAAAGTGAAAAGCGGCTTGCCCGGCGACAAAGACTTTTATGTTCCTGAAGAGGTTTACAACCATTTTCGCTCCTGTTTTAAAGAAAACCGTAAAGCTGTAACCGCATGGAATACGCTGGTGAAGAAAAAGGCGGATGCCAATACCGATTTTGCCCAAAAATACCAGGCTATTTTGGATAACAACCTTACTCCTGATTTGAAGGTTTCTAACTTTAAACCCGGTGAAAAAATGGCTACCCGTGCATCTTTTGGTAAAACGCTGGCTTTTTTTGCCCAACAAACCGATACCATTCTCGGCGGTTCTGCCGATTTAGAACCCTCCAACAACACCAAAGCCTATGCCGACGTGTCAGGCGAGTTTACCCGCAACGACCATAGCGGCAGAAACCTTTCGTTTGCAGTCCGGGAGTTTCCCATGGCCACTATTTTAAACGGTATTGCCCTTCATGGCGGATTCCGGCCTTTTGGAGCTACATTCCTCGTTTTCTCCGACTATGCCAAACCAGCCATGCGCTTATCGGCATTGCAAAAATTACCGGTACTTTACACCTTTACCCACGATTCGTTTTATGTAGGAGAAGATGGACCTACCCACCAGCCCATAGAGCAACTGGCCGGACTGCGTGCGCTCCCGGGTTTACTTGTTTTCCGTCCGGCAGATGCCCGCGAAACAACAGCCCTTATGCAACTGGCTTTTGAAATCAATGACAAACCCGTGGCCATGGCCTTTACACGACAGGGTGTTCCCACACTCGATGTGTATAACATGGAAGAAAAGGCCAAAAAAGGCGCTTATATCCTTTCGGAATCGGAAGAAGAAAAACCCGATATCATTTTGATTGCCAGCGGATCGGAAGTACATTTGGCCCTTGCCACGGCAGCCCTGCTTTCTGACAAAAAAGTCCGTGTGGTGAGCATGCCCTGTATGGAACTTTTCGATGAGCAACCGCAGGAATACAAAGATACTGTACTACCCCCGGATGTAAGATACCGCGTCAGCATAGAAGCTGGAAGTACTTTTGGCTGGGGGAAATATGTGGCGGAAGGATGGAGTTTCGGCATGGATCATTTTGGTGCTTCTGCGCCGGCAGGTGAGCTGGAAAAAGAGTTCGGGTTTACTCCCGAAAATATCTCACGGCTTGTGAAAGAACGGTTTCATCAATAAAATCAAACCATGAAAACACACAAAATCTATATTGCTCCTTCCATTTTATCGGCTGATTTGCTTCAACTCAAAGCACAAGTGGAAATACTGTCTGAGAACGGCGCTGATTTCATCCACGTGGATGTGATGGATGGTCACTTTGTACCCAACCTTACTTTCGGCCCCAACATGGTAAAAACGCTGAAACGCATTACCTCCGTCCCGTTGGATGTGCATTTAATGATTAGCAATCCCGATTTGTACATTGAAGCATATGCCAAAGCCGGAGCTGACATTCTCACCGTACATCAGGAAGCCTGTACACACCTGCACCGAACTATTCAGTCTATTCACCAACAGGGAATAAAAGCCGGCGTTTCGCTGAATCCGGCTACATCGCTGTCAACCATCGAAAATGTACTGGACGACATGGATTTGCTGCTGATTATGACGGTTAACCCGGGTTTTGGCGGACAGAAATTTATCCCACAGGGATTAAAGAAAATTTCGGAAGCCAGAAAAATGATTGATAAGTCCGAACGTGATATTCTGCTGGAAGTGGATGGAGGTGTGGACAGCAACACAGTGGAAAGCATTGTACAACACGGCGCCCGTGTTTTGGTGTCGGGTAGTGCTATTTTCGACCAGAAGGACATTGTAGCCGCCATGAAACTGCTGAAAGCAAAAGCAGGAAAAGCTTAACGGAAGATATCTTTGGCATAATTTGTCCAGCTCATGTCTTTGGAAGTCTCCGCCACATTTTCGCGCAGAATAGGTTGTTCTATTGATTTTAGCATAACCTCTGTCATGGATTCAATATTCTCCGGCTCGGCAAGATAACCGTTGTAGCCATCTTTGATGGTCTCGGTAAAATGCCCCACCCGTGTGGCCAACATGGGAATCTTGAAATTATAAGCAATAGATTCTATTCCCGATGGGGTAGCCGTCAGGTAAAAAAGCATGATGTTGTCGCTCACCTGAAAATATTTGTGTACCATCTCGTTGGGGACAAAATCGTTCACGACATAGGTTTTGTCCTTTAATCCCAGTTTGTTAATCAATGCCAACGGCTGATAGTTGCGTTCATCGTCCTGTTTTTTCAGGAAAATTTTCTTGGCCAGCCCGAAAACGGCATTTTTCAACCGTGTGGAAAGCTTTTTGTTGTCCAGCGTGTTCCAAAACGATTCGCCTACAACCAACAGTGAAACATCATCATGCTTTTCCGCCAGCCGGGCAAAAGCTTTGATGACATTATGCAGTCCTTTGTATTTGCGAATGAAGCCGAAAAACAGGAAGACATGTTTTTTTAGCTCCATTTCCTTTTTGGCTTTTTTCACATCAAACGCCGGGTCGGGCTGAAACATATCGTACACCGGATGATACAACTTCAGTACTTTGATGCCTTTGCCGGTGAATTTTTGCCCGCGCTCCAGCACTTCAAATGACTTTTTCGGAAAAAGCTGTTTTAGCTCATCAGCCGTTTTATAAGCATGAACCACGTAAGCATCCGCATGGCGAATTCCTTTTTTGGTGTAAAAATTATCCAGCGTACTCCCCTCTTTCTGGATCACAAAATGAAGGTCGAAAAAGACCTCCATATCTTTGCTTTTCTTCAGCTTACGGGCGATATAACCCAACGGTAATCCCTGAATGGCGATAGCCCACTGAAAAATAACCTTTTGCGGCTTCAGACTCTTGATAAGTTTTACGGTAGCCTGCCAGCTTAGTGGGTTGTTGTAGTTGGTGATGTAGTGTACCTTAATACCTGTTCCGGCAAGCTGATCCACTTTGCTTTTCCGGTCGATAAAGTCACGGGGAATGATGGCCGGATATTGCTGTGTCCACGAAACGATGTGAACATCAGTATCTTTTATTTTATCAAAAGCTCTGGCAAGAGAAGTGTTGTAGTTGGCAATTCCGCCTTTGAACATGGGGCCGGGGCCGAAACAAACAATGGTCTTCTTCATAAATGATTCCCTGATTGATGAGTATAATTTCCTTTTCATATTCCCCTGCAATCTGAAAAATGGCATAAAGAATAATCATCTTTCAAAAATACTAAACTTTCCAAAAACTTCTCCACAGACAAAAGATATTATCTGTAAAGCAGGAAAAAACGAAATAAGAATCAAAATAGCATTAAATAATATTATCTTTGCAAGAAACAATAATGGCCATGGACTTACAAACACGGAAACTAAACCTGATTGAATACCTGATAGGTCTTAAGGACGAAAATATGTTCACAATAATTGAAGACTTAATTAGCAAATCAGTAAAAACGACTAACCAAACATTAAAACAATTTACACAAGAGGAGTTGATTAAAAGAGCACAAAAATCAAACTCTGATTACCTTGCTGGCAATTTCAAGACTCAGGAACAACTGAAAATTGAATCAAAGAACTGGTGATCAGATGAAAATTATTTGGTCAAACCTCGCCTCAGAGTCTTTAAAAAACATCTTTCAATATCACAAAGATATAGTGGGAAATGCCATTGCCCAAAAGCTTAAAGCCAATATCTTCGACTCAACAAAACAACTTAATACTTATCCAAACTCAGGTCAGATTGAGGAATCGTTAGAACTACTTGAAGAAGGACACAGATATTTGGTTCGTGGGAACTATAAAGTTATCTACAAAAAAGTTAAAGAAGGAATATTAATAACAGATATTTTCGATACCAGACAAGATCCTTTGAAAATTAATCATTCGGACAGATAATAAAAGCTTATTGAGCAATAATCTCCCCTACAACTTCTTCAAAGCAGCCTTATAAACCCGGCGCATGCCCTCCTCGAGAGAAATTTTCGGTGTCCAGCCAAATTTTTCTTTTACGAGCGTGGGGTCTCCGTAACGCGACTGCACCCCTACCGGCTTGTCGAGCAACGGTTTAATAGCCGGGTGATACCCGGCAAAAGATGTAAACACGTCAATCAGTTCCAGAAAACTGGTCAGTTTGCCCGAGCCAATGTTGTATGCCGAGCCGTCGTGTACTTCATCCATCAGTATTTCGATAAAATCGATAATGTCATCGATGTGGACAAAGTCGCGTCCCTGTTTTCCACTGCCCCATACCTCGAAAGGATTCTCTTTTTTGGCTGCCCGCAAAGCAATGGCAGGCACGGGATAACTGGTTTCCTGATCTTCGCCATAACCCGAAAAAGGGCGGATACAGACTATGGAAATACCGTAATGTTTGGCGGCAATCTGTGCCAGAAATTCGCCGGTGAGCTTGGTCCAGCCATAGGTCATATCCGGCGTTCCAAGGTTTTTATTGAAGTCGATATCACCCTCTTTCAAAGCCAAAGCGCCTTCTACATTCTGCAAGCTGGTGGGGTAAGCAGCACTGGAGCTGGGGTAAAGAACACGATCGGGCTTGTGGCGGGTAATCCAGTAGAAAAATTCAGCGTCAATGCTCAAATCCAGCCCCACCATCATCGGGTCACCGTCAATTTTCAACCGGCCTCCCACAATGGCAGCAAAATGAAAGACATCATTAAAATGGTCGAAATCGAGATGATATTTTTCCTGAACGTAACGTGAATTTTCCCGTTGATAAAACAAAAAATTCCGAAAATCACCTTTCCAGAAGTAAATTCTCTCATCCTCTCCAATAATCTCCACATCCTGTAACGGTTTGGAAATGAAATTCTCCAGCCACTCCTTGGGATGCCGTCCGATGGAAAGGTCATCCACCACAAAAATCTTATCCTCCGTAGTTTTCAGCAAGCGTTTCACCACATTTCTGCCAACAAATCCGCAACCGCCTGATACCAAATGTATTTTCATTACTTATTTTTTAAATTGTTGATAATCTATTATTTATTTAAAAAAATCACAAATTTCAAATATCAAATCACAAATAAATTCCAATATCAAAAATTCTAACGTTCAAAAAAGTTTCGGGTTTTCATTTTGGAATGGTTGGTGCTTATTTGGTTTTTGGTTTTTGCCTTTTGGGTTTTATTTTTTAAAATTGACATATTTTTTAATATGATATTTTTTCATTTCATTGGAACTACGCGAAATCATTTCGCCAAGAAAACCGGCAAGAAACAATTGTGTTCCCAAAATCATAGCCAGCAAGCCTAAATAAAATAGTGGCCGCTCTGTCATTTTATAAGCTTCGAGAAAAATCTTGGCGTAAGCCAGATAACCGGCAATGACAAAGCCGATAAAAAAAAGCATCGAGCCGAGCGCCCCGAAAAAGTGCATGGGACTTTGGATAAACCGCGAGGTAAACGTAATAGAAAGCAGATCGAGGTAACCTTTGATAAACCGATCCATCCCGAATTTGGTAATACCATGTTTCCGCTTGCGGTGCTGCACCACTTTTTCACCGATTTTCCGGAAGCCTGCCCATTTGGCAATCACCGGAATGTAACGGTGCATTTCGCCGTAAACTTCAACAGCTTTCACCACATCCGAACGGTAAGACTTCAACCCGCAGTTAAAATCGTGCAGTTTGATACCGGATAGCACACGGGTAGAATAATTGAAAAATTTGGAAGGAACCGTTTTGGTAATCGGGTCGAAGCGTTTTTTCTTCCATCCCGACACCATATCAAAACCATCTTCTTTTATCATTTTATACAGGTCAGGGATTTCATCGGGGCTGTCCTGCAAGTCGGCATCCATGGTAATGACCACCTCACCCGAAGTCATTTTAAAGCCTTCGTTCAGTGCAGCGGATTTCCCATAATTACGTAGAAAGCGGATTCCTTTAATGCTTTCGTTTTCTACCGAAAGAGCTTCGATAACCTCCCATGATTTGTCGGTGGATCCATCGTCCACATAAATAATTTCAAACGAAAAATGATGGACTTTCATCACACGTAAAATCCAATCATTCAACTCCCCTAACGATTCATCCTCGTTGTACAAAGGGATAACAACCGAAATATCCATGGGTTCATTTTTTGCTACGCCAGAGTTCTGTCCTCACGCTTTGCAAAAATAGCAATTATCAGCGAAAAAACAGTACCTGAAACGAGGTAGCTAAGGAATCCGGTAATAGAACTGACAATCGGAGTAGAAAATATTTTTACCATGTCCAATGCTTTCTGCAAATCCGCATCGCTAATATTAGGATTAGAGGTCAAAATCTTATCCTGAACTTCGGTAAGTTTATTGGCCAGAACAGACGGATTGATGTATTTCAAATAGAAAAATGCAAAAATCCCCAACAGAACAGCGGCAAATAAGGTTATCCAGAAACCAGTGCTAAACGCTTTCCCATAAGACATAATGCCTTCCAGTTGTTTTTCTCTGATACTGGTAATACCCCAGTACAGACCGCCCACAAAAAGGACGTAGCCAAAGAGATTCCAGTAAGAGTGCAGGTCAACGCCGGCAAGATAAAGGATTAACGTGTAAACAATCATGGCCAATCCGGTCAGGAGACCAAATTGAAGTGCAGGTAAAAAGGTTGATTTTTGTTCCATATTTTTAATTTTTTGTTTTGTGTTGTAAAATTAATAATAATTCCTTTGCAAGAAGAAAAACATTTGTATTTTTGCCGCGGGTAAGTCTTATACGACCAGCTCCTGCTGAATTCCCCCAGGCCCGGAAGGGAGCAAGGGTAGGTGGTTGTAGCGGTGCGATGTAAGTAGCTTACCCATTTTTTTATTTAGTGTTTGTCCATAATGTCCGATTTCTTCGTTACGCTTGTATTTAAAGCCAGTCATTTACAAAAGTAAACTCCTGATTTTAAATACATCGCAAGCCTCGAACTCGAACATTCTGAACTAAACACCTGACTTTTCTGGCAGACACTATTTAGCACCTCAAACTTTAGGCACTTTTTTTCCTATCTTCGCTCAAAAAAGAGCTAAACACTATGCTGTTAAAAATCTATCCCGAGAATCCTGCCCCCAGACACATCCGGACAGTTGTGGAAGTACTAAAGCAAGGGGAGGTAGTTATTTTCCCGACTGATACTGTATATGCGATGGGTTGCGATTTGTTTCATCATAAAGCTTTTCAGAAAATCGAACAGATAAAAGGGCAAAAAAAGAGAAGTACCGGATTTTCTATCATTGTTAAAGACCTCTCCATGCTTTCCGAATACACATTGCCTATAAATAACACTATTTTCAGGCTTATGAAGAAAAACCTTCCCGGACCGTTTACCTTTATCCTGAATGCCAACAGCAAAGTGCCCAAATTATTCCAAAGCAAAAAACGAACACTGGGAATACGAATTCCTGACAGCCGCATTCTGATGGCTATTGTAGAAGAACTTGGACATCCGATGGTTACAACCTCCATTCACGACGAAGATGAGGTTGTGGAATACACCACCGATCCCGAACTGATTTATGAAAAATACGGCCTGCTGGTGGACACGGTTATTGATGGCGGCTATGGCGACAATGAAGCCTCCACCATAGTGGACTGCACCACAGGTGACTATGAAATTATCCGGCAGGAAAAGGGAATTTTGAAAGAGTAGAAAATGTGGCCGCTCAGCCCTAATAATTCATAGAATTTTTTTTTGAAAAAGGTTGGTAAAAATAAAAAAAACAGTATTTTTGCGCCTCCAATTAAGGAATGATTCGTTAGCTCAGTTGGTAGAGCATCTGCCTTTTAAGCAGAGGGTCCCGGGTTCGAGCCCCGGACGAGTCACTTTCACGAAAAGCTGCTTCTTTTGAAGTGGCTTTCTTCGTTTAAAAAACGTAGCTCTGTTTGGTAGAGCATTCCGACTTTTTTAGTCGGGAGAGTCCCGGGTACGGGCCCCGGGCGAGTCACACCACAGCCCGGAAGTATTTTTCCGGGTTTTTTTATTTCCCTGTACCGCAGTCTCATCATTTTTTGTTAATTTGCCCCAAATTTAGAAACCATGAAAGAGACCATAAGAAACCTGAGAGACAACGGATTTGATGTTATTCCAGTTAAAAATGCTACGGAAGCTCTGGAAACCGCCAAAAAATTCTTTACCGACAATGTCAGGTCAGTCGGAATGGGCGGATCGACTACCGTGCAGGAGATTGGATTGCTTTCCTGGCTGCGTGAACAGACCGGTTTTCAGCTTTTTGACCAATACGAAGAGGGCATCTCCATGGACGAAAATGTGGAACGCCGCCGGAAAGGATTGCTGGCCGACATTTTTGTCTCGAGCTCCAATGCTATCACCCGTTCGGGTTATCTGGTAAATGTGGATGGTTCGGGAAACCGCGTGGCAGCACAAGCTTATGGGCCTAAAAAAGTGTTGCTCATAGTGGGGAAAAATAAGATTGTACCTGATGTGGAAGCCGGATTCCGGCGCATCGAAGAGGTGGTAGCCCCGAAAAATGTGGAACGCGTCAACAAAAAAGCTTTCTCCCTGAAAAAAGAACAGAAATACACCGTTCAAAACATCCAAAGTGTCTTTGTAGTCATCAAAAAGTCAGATGACAAAGACCGGATAAAAATTATCCTTGTGGATGAATCGCTTGGATACTGATAAAAAATAGCACATTGATTCTTATGATTTTTATGATAGGTTAGATTTTTGAATGGGAAACTGGTTCTTGTGATGGATTATGATTCTTACGATTCAAGCCTCAACTGTCATTACACAATAAAAAGCATAACAAACCAGTTGAATCAGTGAAATCAGTGTTCCATTAAACCCTCCCCAGCGCATCCATCAGTAGATTTTTGTAAGAATTCCCCACAGGAAGCCATTTCCCATCAATCACTACCCTGTTCTTCTCTACAGATTCTATTTTGGAGAGCGACACAATATAAGAGCGATGAACCCGGACAAATTGCCCTTTGGGAAGTTTTTTCATCATGCTTTGCATGGAAATCAGAGGCATTACTATCTTTTTTTCTTTCAGGATAATTTTCACATAATCTTTCATCCCTTCGAGATATAAAACGTCATCATAAACCACCTTTACGATTTTTGTTCCATCTTTTACAAACATAAAATCACGATGAAACTCCGATGTCGCCACAGGTACCCGTTGGTTCATCTGTTCATAAGCTTTGTTCACCGCCTTCAGAAAACGTTGGAACGCAAAAGGCTTTACCAGATAATCCACGGCATCCAAATCAAAACCGGTAACAGCATAATTGCTGTACGCCGTGGTGAAAATCACCATAGGTTTGTAATTCAGCGACTCATACAGCTGGATACCGGTCATGTCAGGCATTTGAATATCCAGAAATATCAAATCAATTTTCTCCTTTCGCAGAATTTCCAGCGCCTCAAAACCACTTTTACAGGAAGCTTTCATCTTTAAAAACGGCACCTTTCCGGTAAAGTTCTCCAAAACATCTCTGGCCAGTGGTTCGTCATCAACAATAATACAATTCATCATGCCTCCAAATTCAGATATAAATGTACCACAAAATTACCATTACTTTCTTTGTATTCCAGTTTGTATCGGTTGCCGTAAAGCAGATCGAGCCGTTTGCGCACATTCATCAGACCAATACCGGAAGAGGAATCTTTGCTTTTGGCTTTTGAGACTCTGTTCATCATATCAAACGTCAGGATGTTCCCTTTCACCAGCATTTTTATCTGGATGGTTGCGCCATCAGCATCTACTCCGTGTTTAAAAGCATTTTCAATAAATGGAATAAACAGCATGGGCGCAATCATTTTTCTGCTGATATCACCCTCCGTCTCAAAGCTAACCTGTGCATCCGTTGGCATCCGGAGTTTCTGCAACTGGATATAGTTTTTCAGGTATTCCACCTCTTTTTCCAGTTCCACCTCTTCCCTGTCCGATTCGTAAAGCATGTGCCGCATCAATTCGGATAGTTGCAA
>VAPG01020036.1_pt1 | contig 31754 bp, 29 predicted proteins | sample 3393851 | NCBI WGS metagenome assembly VAPG01 (sample SAMN08290438, study PRJNA428436) | hydrothermal vent metagenome | isolation source: Deep-sea hydrothermal vent chimney | place: Atlantic Ocean: South-mid Altantic Ridge | depth 2194 m m
AAATAGATGGAAATATAAAGACAATAAGGATAACTTATTGTTATTCAAATCTTTGCGTTTCTGCGGCTTTGCGAGAACGAAAAATTACCGGAGTATTGATTAAGAATACGACAGGGTTAGAATATTATTTATTTGGATTAATTACAAATAACATAATGTTGTATCTTTGCATAAAAGTTAACCAAGTACAAAATTCATGTCACCATCAAGACAATTCACATTAGACAACACGGATAAAGAGACACTATCCAAATGGTACCGGCTCTTGACGCTGGGACGGCAATTGGATGAAAAAGCACCGAATTATCTCAAGCAGGCACTGGGCTGGTCATACCATGCACCGTATGCCGGCCATGATGGCATTCAACTTGCTATTGGTCAGGTTTTTGACCGGGAAAAAGATTTTCTGTTTCCCTATTACCGCGATATGCTTACAGCTATTTCTGCCGGACTTACAGCAGAGGAAATTATATTAAACGGTATTTCCAAAGCCGCCGATGTGGCTGGTGGCGGGCGACACATGTCCAACCATTTCGCAAAACCCGAATGGCATATCCAAAATGTATCTTCTGCCACGGGAAATCATACGTTGCATGCTGTGGGTGTTGCCCGCTCCATAAAGATTTACAAAAGTGGGGGCGTGGCCATCAGCTCGCAGGGCGAATCTTCCACTTCTGAAGGTTATGTTTTTGAAGCCATCAACGGGGCTGCCAAGGAAAAGGTTCCGGTGATTTTTGTTTTTCAGGATAACAAATACGGTATTTCGGTACCTCAGGCAGACCAGTCGGCCAATGTGCGTGCTGCCGAAAACTATCGTGGTATCCGGAACCTGAAAATTATGTATTGCGATGGAAAAAATGTCTTTAATTCCATGAATACCCTGTTTGCCGCCAAAGAGTACGCACTGAAAAACAGCCTTCCGGTTATCGTACATGCCAACTGTGTGCGCATCCACTCACATTCCAATTCTGATCGCCAGGAGCTGTATCGTGATGAGAATGAGCGCCATTGTGTAAAACTTTCCGACCCGCTTACTCGTTTCCGTATTCAACTTATACACTCCGGTAAGTTCACAGAGGAGGAACTGGAAATCATGGATAAAGAGGCAAAACAGATCATTTCTGCAGCGCATAAAAAGGTCATTAGAGCTGCAGATCCCGATCCAAAATCAATTTTAGATTTTGTTTCTCCCGAACCTTATATCAGCAAAAAATATCCCGATGGAACTCATGATGGAACCGGCGGAAAAAAAATGAGGCTTATTGAAGCTTTAAATTCAACATTAAAAGCTGAATTCCGTCATAATCCGGATACTTATATCTGGGGACAGGACATGGCCAACAAGGAAAAAGGCGGAATTTTCAATGTCTCCAAAGGGATGCAGAAAGAGTTCGGACATATCAGGGTTTTCAATGCACCCATTGCCGAAGATTACATTGTGGGAACTTCCAACGGCATGACCCGTTTTAATGACAAAATCCGGGTAGTAATCGAAGGAGCCGAGTTTGCAGATTATTTCTGGCCGGCCATGGAGCAGCTCGTTGACAGTTCGCACGACTATTGGCGTAGCAACGGTCAGTTCGCTCCTAACGTAACTATCCGGCTGGCTTCCGGAGGCTATATCGGTGGCGGACTTTATCATTCGCAAAACATTGAAGCTGCATTGACAACATTACCAGGGCTCCGGGTGGTATATCCTTCGTTTGCCGACGATGCTGCCGGATTACTGCGTACTGCTATTCGTTCGAAGGGATTGACGTTGTTTCTGGAACCCAAGGCCATGTATAATGATCCTTCCAGTGAAGCTGTTGTCCCCGACGATTTTGAAGTGCCTTTCGGCAAAGCCCGTATCCGTCGTGAAGGAAGTGACCTTTCCATTATCACTTACGGAAATACAGTCCCTATGTGCTTGCAGGTAGGGGAGTTGTTGATGAAAGAAATGGGGAAAAGCATAGAAGTAATCGATATCCGCTCGTTGCTCCCGTTGGATGAAGAGACAATTCTCGCTTCTGTGAAAAAGACTAATCGTGTATTGGTTGTTCACGAAGATAAAGTTTTTGCAGGCTTTGGCGGCGAGATTGCCGCTATGATAACCGATAAGGCCTTTGAGCATCTTGATGCTCCCGTTAAAAGGGTAGGGTCAACCTTTACGCCGGTCGGCTTTAACCGTATTCTGGAAAAGGCAATTCTTCCCAATACGGAGAAGATTGCTGTGGCGGCAAAAGAGTTGCTGGAATATTAAGGTTATATTTTCCCTGTACTCCGCTTTTTGTAATTCATGCGAAGCTTTCCCAGAGAGATAAAAATAACACCGGCCATAGTTAATAGTCCGCCGATAATTTGAACCTGTGTAGGCAGACTACCGAAATAAAGATAAGCGCCTGTTAATACAAACAGACTACGAATACTGCGAACAATAGAGGCTTTGGAAACTTCGATGTACTTTAGAGAAAGATATCCCAGCATTGCTGTTAAAAAAGGCCCCATAACCGAACCAATGGCTATGTTTTTAAAAGCGGAAAGCGGTATGGCAAAAGATAATTTCATCACTATCATGGCCACCAGTGAAAGGGCAAAGAGGAATAACAGCCTGGAGAGTGCCAGAAAGGAAGCATCCAGCGACTTAATATTCTTCTTGGCCACAATATTGGAAAAGGCATAGATAATTCCCGATATCCAGACATATTCCGTTCCTGAAATAAAAAGATTGCTTATTGTTCCCTGCCCGCGGAAAGATATCATCAATGCTCCCAAAAGTGTAATCAGCATCCCCACAAATTCGTAACGGTTAAAACGCTCTTTGAGCATAAGGATACCGAGTGTGGTAACCAGCAACGGGTTGATGTTTGCAAGAAAAGAAATCACAGCAGGGTTTTCTACAGTTTTCAACGCAAGAAAAAAGAATAAGGTACCAAACATCTCCAATATGGCTATCAGTAACAGCGCACCCCACGACTTTCGCTGAATACTTTTTATTTTTTTTTGTTTTTTAAAGGAGAAAATATAAATCAGGTTCCAAAGAATACCCAGCCCGAACCAGTAAAAACCAAATTGAGGAAGTTGAATTTCGTTGAGGGCAGCCTTGCTGAAAATATAAACAGTACTCACTGCAAACGCGGCACCAACAGCCAGTAGAATACCTTTTCCTGCTTTGCTAGTTCTCATGGGCGCCCTGTTTGTCTGCGAGTTGTTTTATTGTTGCTATAAAAAGTTTTACATCTCCTTTTCGAGGAACCCATTCGGAAAAACGGGTTTGGGTTTGCTTTTTAAATATGATGTACTGATAAATTACACTGGCGAGATAATTCAAAGAAGCCGTTGCTGCTGCGCCGATATAGCCAAAAGGCGGAATGAGCAGGAAAGCAAACATCAGGGTAAACACAAACCCGATAATGTTGGCATGCAGGTTAACCACCGGTTTGCCCACCCCTGAGAAATAATGGCTGAAAATGGTGTTTGCTGCCAGCGCCATAACTCCCGGACTAAGTACCCATACAATTGATTTTATGGCTCCAAAGTTCTGACTAAAAGCAAGTTGATAAATATTCCGGGGAATGACTAACAGTACCAGCAATGCCAGGAAAGTCAGTATCAAGGTGAATTTCATAAGCCGGACACTCAATAAGCGGGCATATTCTTTGTCGTGACTATTGGAAATGGCACTGTATTGTACCAGAGAAATGCTCTGCCCAATCAACCGCAGCCCTTCTGTAAGCTGAACCCCGGCACTGTATATTCCCAAAGGTGAAAGTCCTGCAAAGATCCGGATAAAATAAAAACTCATCCTTTTATTCCCAATATGCAGCATCACCGCTGACTGTGTGGGTAATCCGTAGCGCATAATTTTTCCGGAAACAGTTCTCCAGCCTTTGAAAGAAAAGTCTTTTATTTTTTTGACAATGGAATAAAATCCCAAAAGACTTCCTGCACTCCACGAAAAGTACATGGCCAGGACATAAGCTTCCGGTCCGGCTTGTTTTCTCACCCATACTTCTGTTATAAAAAGGAGTAGAAACAGCGTTATCTGAACAGTGAAAATAAGATTATAAGCCGGAATTTGCTTTTGACCGATAAGCAGATTGTAATGTATCTGCATAAAGCCGTTGAGCAGTGCCAACACCAATATATCTACACCAAATCCTTCGGGAACAACCACATGCATTAATGATGGATAAAAGCGCCAAGCCATCCAGCCAGTTCCCATGAATAGCAAAACAATAAATAAAATCCAAAGGTAAGAAGTAAGAAGTATCTGTGCCGTTTTGCTTCGCGAAGCAAAATAAATAAGGGAGCCTCCGGCCAGCAATCCCATAAAAAGTTGAATAACCGTAACATCAAGGACTATCAGACTGATAACGCCAAAACCTTTACTGCCAATAAAGTTTGTTATCAGCAACAGGATAACCAAATTAAACAGCGCATTCAGAATGCGTGTTCCTGCCGTACGAAGAATGTTTTTAAAAATCATGATTTGACAGCAAAAATAGCAATTATCATACACGATTATTTCACATTGTCTTCTGAAATATATTTGGTATTATTGCACATAGCCGATTATGTTATATTTTTGAAGCAAGATTGAATAGCAAACCATGAAACTCTCCATAGTTATTGTTAATTACAATGTGAAGCATTTTCTTGAGCAATGCCTTATCTCTGTGAAGAAAGCTATGGAAAATGTAGAGGGAGAAATCTTTGTGGTGGATAACAATTCGGTGGACGGTTCCGTTGAAATGGTCTCTAAGAAGTTTCCGCTGGTGCATATCATTGTCAATAAAGAGAACCTGGGATTTGCAAAGGCCAACAACCAGGCTATCAGGCAGGCAAAAGGTGAATACTTTTTACTGTTAAATCCTGATACTGTTGTGGAGGATGACACTTTCACAAAAGTCATTGATTTTATGGATGCCCATCCCGATGCCGGCGGACTTGGCGTAAAAATGGTAGATGGCTCGGGGAAATTCCTGCCCGAATCGAAAAGAGGGCTGCCTACACCTGTTACGGCTTTTTATAAAATTTTCGGGTTGTCATCACTTTTTTCGCACTCAAAACGTTTTTCAAAATACCATTTGGGATATCTTGATGAAAATGAAATCCACAAAGTCGATATACTGGCCGGGGCGTTCATGCTGTTACGAAAGAGTGTCATAGATGAAATCGGTTTGCTGGACGAAATATTTTTTATGTACGGTGAAGATATTGACCTTTCGTACCGGATAACCCAGGGTGGCTATAACAACTATTATTTTCCCAAAACGCGCATCATTCACTACAAAGGCGAAAGCACAAAGAAAAGCAGCGTGAACTATGTGCTGGTCTTTTACCGGGCTATGGTGGTTTTTGCACGGAAACATTTTACTACCAAAAGAGCCAGAGCCTTTGCCTTTTTCATCAATATAGCCATCTATTTCCGTGCTTTCCTCGCTATCTTATCCCGCTTTTTCAAAAAATTAATTTTACCTATACTGGACTTGTTTATTTTGTTTGGCGGGGTTGTTCTTGTCAAAATGTTCTGGGAAAACAAGATTGTCTATCCCAACGGCGGTCATTATCCTTCTTTATTTTTACATTTTGTCCTGCCATCGTATGTAATCATTTGGATTATAGCCATCTATTTTAGCGGGGGCTATGACAAACCGCTACGAATACGTCCGGTGATACGGGGGATTTTTTCTGGAACCGTTTTAATACTTGTCCTGTATGCGCTCATGCCGGATGATTTGCGATTTTCGCGGGGACAGATTCTCACGGATATGGCCTGGGCGCTTGTCAGCCTGAGTGCAATACGGTTTTTGCTTCACGTTTTGAGCATCCCAGGATTTAAACTTGGGAAGCCGGCCAACAAGCGGTTTTTGGTTATCGGCGATGAAAAAGAGGCCAGGCGTGTGGCGTCTATTCTGGAAAATTCTTATGTTACCCCTGGTTTTGTCGGGCTCATAAGTCCTGATGAAAAAACGGAAAAGCCGAAAGACTTTTTGGGGAATATCTTACAGGCAAAAGATATTATCAATATTTTTTCTGTAGATGAAGTTATTTTCTGCTCAAAAAGCATTTCTCATCAGACCATTATTGACAAAATGACCGGATGGAAATCGGAACAGGTCGATTTTAAAATTGCCCCGGAAGACAGCCTTTCCATTATCGGCAGCAATTCCATCAACACGCAGGGCGAATTATATACAGTAGATATCAATTCGGTGGATAAACCGGCAAACCTGCGTAGCAAGCGGCTTTTTGATATGATAACATCGCTGGTATTTTTGGCACTTTATCCTATAATCTTGTTTTTTGTGAGACATCCGGGGGGCTTTTTGAAAAATATTTTTAAAGTTTTATTCGGTTCCAGGTCGTGGGTTGGCTATGCTCCGGTGGACGATGCCACAATTCATTTACCGGATATAAAACGTGGTGTGATTTCACCGGCAGCCGGCATGAAGCCCGACATGCCGGATGATAGAACATTACAGAAACTCAATGTCTTATATGCCCGCGATTACAGTGTCCAAAAAGATTTGAATCTTATTCTGTCCGCTTTCCGGAAACTGGGTCGTCAATAAATTCCGCACTTCAAAAATGATAATTAACGAATGAAAAAGATAAAGAAGTCTCTCAAAGCCATAGGCGCCATTCTCCATAATCCGTGGCTGCTGAACCGGGTGCTGGCAGATGATAAAGTTTGGGAAAAGTACCTGTGTAAGAAAAACTATCCTGAAAAAGGGTTGCCGGTCGCAGAGCTGGATACACTCTTTCCTGAGTTTTCTGAAGTGCTGAATACTTTTGCGTTTTTGGATGGAGGGTCATTGCCAACAGATATTGCGCTGCTGAAGTTGCTGGCAAAGAAATACGCTGATTGTCAGTATTTTGAAATTGGTACGTGGCGTGGCGAAAGTGTGTCTAATGTGGCAGATGTGGCGTCTCAATGTTTCACTCTGAGTCTCTCCAAAAAAGAGATGTTAGAAAAGGGGATGGATGAGAAACACGCTGATTTACATGGCTTATTCTCCAAAGGAAAGGAAAACATTACCCATTTGGAGGGCAATTCGCTGACTTTCGATTTTGCCGGATTTAACCAAAAATTCGATTTGATTTTTATTGATGGCGACCATCATTATGAAATGGTAAAAAGTGACACGGAAAACGTTTTTGCTCATTTGGTTCACGACAAAAGCATTGTGGTATGGCACGATTATGCCTATAATCCCGAAAAAATAAGACCAGAAGTTTTTGCGGCTATTTGGGAAGGAACTCCGCACGAAAAGCGAAAATACCTAATTCATGCCGCCAACACCATGTGCGCGGTATATATTCCGGAAGTTGTGAAGACACATACTCTGGAAGCGCCGGTAACGTCACGGGTAAACTTTAATCTAAACATAAAATCTCAAAAGCTTTGATTTCCGGTGCAGACAATCTGAGTTTTGGGCTCCTCAGAGCTCGGCAATCACAACCGTACAAGTGCTTTCGCCATCGGTATGATTAATTCTGTAAAATATTGAGCTTAAAATATTATTTTTGCACCTTAATTATGGGAAGAATTTTAGCTATAGATTACGGACAAAAACGCGTAGGGCTTGCCGTTACGGATGCCTTGCAAATCATTGCCACCGGGTTGGAAACCGTGGCTGCCAAAGATATTTGGAAATATTTGGCAGATTACCTGCAACGTGAGGATGTGGAGGTCATTGTGGTGGGCGAACCCCGCGACATGATGAACCGGCCATCGGATTCGAGCCGTTTCGTGGAGCCTTTTGTCAGAAAGCTTAGGAAAACTTATCCCGATATGAGAATAGAACGTTACGATGAACGGTTCACCTCTAAAATGGCTTTCCAGGCTATGATTGATGGCGGACTGGGAAAGAAAAAACGGCGCAACAAAGCTCTTGTTGATACCATTAGCGCTACACTCATCCTGCAATCTTATCTTGAATCAATAAAATAGAAACTTTATGTTACCCATCACTGCATACGGACATCCATCTTTGAAAAAAAAAGGGGAGATTATTGACAAAGACTTTCCCGGCCTGGAGCAGCTTATTGCAGACATGTTTAAAACCATGTATGAGTCTAATGGTGTCGGGCTGGCTGCTCAGCAGGTAAACCGTACTATCCGGCTGTTTTTGGTAGATGCTTCACCATTTGCCGAAGAGCATCCTGAAGCCAAAGATTTTAAACGTGTTTTTATAAATGCTCATATTGACCGCGAGGAAGGCGAAGCATGGGAATTTGAAGAGGGTTGCCTGAGTGTTCCGGGTATTAACGAATATGTTTCACGTATGCCCGTTGTTTACATGAGTTATTACGACGAAAGTTTCAATTTTCACAAAAGTGAGCGGTTTGAAGGTATTCCGGCGCGCATCATGCAGCACGAATATGACCATACAGAAGGTATCCTTTTTGTTGACAGGCTGCCTAATTTCAAGAAGTTGCTTTTAAAAAGAAAGCTCAACGATATCAGTGTCGGCAAGCATAAAGCTACCTATAAGATGATTTATCCGAAAAAGAAAAGAAAACACTAATTAGCAAGATGTCAATTAAGATTCGGGTTGTTGGGGAATTTATCCCACAAACGATAGTCACTACCCAGTTTGCGGGTCAGCTTTTTCCACAACAAGTCTGATTTGGTTGAGAATATGATTTCAGCAGATGCCTTGGCAATGGCCCATGAATTTCTTTTTAACTCTTCCTCCATTTGGTTAGCCCCCCATCCGGCATAGCCAAGAAAAAATCGACTATTTTGCGGGGTAAGCCTTTTCAACTGCGTCATTTCAAGCACATCTTCCATATTTCCACCCCAAAAAAGCCCTTTCAGAACCTCGATAGAGTCACTAATTTGGTCGCCAAGGGAGTGAATGAAAAACAGACGGTTTGGCTCCACCGGTCCGCCAAGGTATAACGGGGTTTCCAACTCGGGAAAATCTTCCGATACTTCGCTAAGTAATTTGCTTACAGGTTTGTTAAGTATAAGGCCGAAAGAACCTTCCGGATTGTGTTCGGCCAGCAAAATAACCGAACGGCCAAAATAATAATCTCCCATGAAAGGCTCTGACAGCAGTAACCGGCCTTTTGAAGGCTTCAGATTATTGGGCTTTATTTGTACCAGCCGGTCGATTTTCATATTTCCGTTTATTGCTTTATTTTTACACCCTTTAACTAATCAAAAAACATACCAAACCATTTTGGATAAGACAAACAATCACAACAGGTTTCTTGAGCTGCGAAAAGCTTATCCTTACTTTGCGTTTCAAAGTTATTCTATTTTCCGGACAAAAACAAACCTGCGGGTAAAATATCTTTTCGACCTGGCAGGAAAGTACTCATTTCAGCCGGAAATGGAAATTCCTTTGCGCGATTTTTACGATTTTGAAAATGTACCGGATAACGTTATCGATAATCTGATTTTTAATATAGGAATGGTGGAGTTGGTGAGCTACTGGAAAGCGGCCTGTCCGCCAAAGGTAATTGTGCGGGCCGGCCATTTGGATACGGAACAAATCGCTTGGTGGAAAAAGCTTTATTTCAATGGTTTGGGAGAGTTTTTCTATCTTAACGGTATAAAGGTGAACAGGGATCATTTCATGGAAATCATTCCGGAAGGTGAAGCGAAAGAAATTTCAAATGTAATACTTGATAATAAACAAGTACTGGTTCCCATTGGGGGAGGTAAAGATTCGGTAATAAGCCTTGAATTATTGAAAATAAGTGATTTCAAAGTAAAACCGTTTTTGCTGAACCCCCGCGAAGCCAGCCTGCAAACCATCCATATTTCCGGTTTTTCAGAAGAGAATTCCATCATTGTCAACCGGAAGCTTGATTCTAAACTACTGAAACTGAATGAAACCGGTTTTTTGAACGGACATACACCGTTTTCGGCGCTGCTTGCCTTTGTGGCAGCTTTCACAGCCCTTTTGTCAGGCAGTGGTAATATTGCTCTTTCCAATGAAAGCAGCGCCAACCAAAGTACAGTTCCGGGTTCCAAAATTAACCATCAATATTCCAAATCATTTGAATTTGAACAGGATTTCAACGGGTATGTAAAAAGATATATCCACCCGGAGTTACACTATTTTAGTTTCCTGCGCCCCTTAAATGAGTTACAGATCGCCGCTTTGTTTTCCAAATTTCCACAGCACCATTTCAGTTTCAGAAGCTGTAATGTGGGAAGCAAAACGGATAGCTGGTGCGGAAAGTGTCCTAAATGTCTGTTTACTTACGTGATTTTGTCTCCCTTTTTGCCTCAGGAAAAAATGGAGAAAATATTTGGCAAAAACCTGCTGAAAGATAATAGTCTGGAAACGATTATGGACGAACTGGATGGCAAAGCAGCCGTGAAACCTTTTGAATGTGTGGGGACACCGGAGGAGGTGAACGCCGCACTTTGGGAATCGGTTGACACTAAAAAAGTTAACGTGCATATTCCGTTGGTTCAAAATGTTGTTTTGCCGGAAAGCAGACCGGATAAAGAAGCTTTTCAAAAGTTGATTTGCCATCTGAATCAGGAGCATTTTCTTTCGGAAAAGTTCTTCCAAATCATTAAAAAAGCCATTGCCAATGTTACCGTTTAAAGAAATATTCACGAAAGGGAAATCCATTCTTATCCTTGGCTTTGGAAAGGAGGGACGTTCGACATTTTCCTTTCTATCGAAGCATTTTCCGGAATGCAAAGTTGGGATTGCTGATCAAAATCCACAGATTGCAGATGAGGGAATCGATGTGTCGCTTCATCTCGGTAAGAATTATCTGCAAGCCATAAACGATTACGATCTGATTATCAAATCGCCCGGGATTATGCTCCAAAGTATTTCGAAAAGTTCAAAAGAAAAAATCACTTCCCAAACTGACCTTTTCCTACGTGAATTTGGCCGGCAAACTATTGGCGTAACCGGAACTAAAGGGAAAAGCACTACGTCCAGCCTGATTTATCATCTGCTGAAAAATACGGGGAAACCTGCTGTATTAATGGGCAATATTGGTCTGCCTGCCTTCGGTTTTATTGAAAAGATTAATGCTGATGATTTAATTGTTTATGAACTGTCGGCTCACCAGCTTGAATTTGTGCACAGTAGCCCACACATAGCTGTTCTGCTCAACCTTTTTCCGGAACATCTGGATTATTTCGGGACTTTTGAAAAGTATAAACAGGCAAAACTGAACATTTTCCGTTACCAGCAGCCTGGCGACAGTGCTTTCTGCGGAGAGGGCATCCCGGCACTTGCCAGGATTTGCGAAACGGCTTCCGATATGGGAAAGGCTTTCTCCGGGGAGATAAAACCGGAGGTGCTGTTGCAACGAACCGGATTGAAAGGTGTACATAATCTGAGGAATATTTTTCTGTCGTTCTGTGTTTTACAGCGCCTTGGAATACCGTTAGGACGTTTACCCCAGGCTTTGTCAGGATTTCAGACCTTGCCACACAGGTTGGAATATGTGGGGCATTTTGGAGGCAACGACTTTTATAACGACAGTATCTCCACGGTTCCTCAATCGACTATGGCTGCGGTTAAAAGTATCGAAAAGATTGGTATTCTCATTCTCGGTGGTTTCGACCGCGGACTGGATTATACGGAGTTGGTAGATTTTTTAATGGAAACAGAAATAAAAAATATCTTCTTTCTCGGAAAAGCGGGGGAGAGGATGTTGAAGTTGTTTGACGGCCGGGGTGACAACAAAAACCTTTATCTGGTGGATAATCTATCTGCGGTTTTTCAGCAGCTACAAAAACTGCCACGGGATTCCTGTTGTCTTTTGTCGCCAGCCGCTGCCAGCTACGACCAGTTTCATAATTTCGAGCACCGGGGAGACCTTTTTAGAAAGCTGGCGGAGGAGTTTGGAAAAGACGAATAAAAAACGGGGCTTTCACCCCGTCGTTATTGTTATTTTTCTTTTGCCACTTCATCTTTTTTAGGAGTAACGGTAGTTTTCCTGACAGCCGGTTTTTTCGTGGCTGTTTTTTTTACTACAGGTATTTTGGTCTCTTTTTCTTCAGTTTTAGCTGCCGTGGTAATCTTTTTTACCGTCGTTTTCTTAACGGCTGCTTTTTTGGCAACAGCCGTCTTCTCTTTGGGCTTTTCACCGGCAACTTCAGCTTTTATTTTCTTAGAGGTCTCAGCAGCAACTGGTTTCTCAAACTTAACCTTTAGTTTTTTTCTTCTCCTCAATATCCCATACGAACCGTTTACAATTTTACCTCTTTTTGTCTTTTTGTCACCTTTTCCCATCGTTATGTCGTTTTAAATGAATGATTAGATTTAATTTACTGCCGTAAAATTATTAAAAAATCTACAGTCTCCAAAATTATTAACAAATTTTTCTTTTTTGCAAAAATTCTTTTTCAAAAAGATTAGCATGTTTAATAGTACGTTTTGCCCATTCTATCATCGTGTCAATTTGCTCCTCTTCACTTAGCTGCCAGCTAACAGTCGTTTTTCTTAGCTTCTCCATCAAAGTGAAAAGTATAAGTGCGGCAGAAACAGAGATATTGTAACTCTCTGTAAATCCGTACATAGGAATGCGCAGGTATTCGTCCGCATGGGCAATGGCCGTTTCGGAGAGGCCTTTCAATTCCGTTCCAAAAACCAATGCCATCTTCCCGTCAAGGGGAATTTCATCCAGCGTTTGGTCATTGGTATGGGGTGTGGTGGCCACAATGCGGTAACCGGCTTTGCGTAAAGCTTCGTAGGCTGCCTGCGTATTGTCTTCTGCTTCATTGTATTTTATCAGATTCAGCCATTTGGAAGAGCCCATAGCCACCTCCGGATTTACCTGATAGCGATTCCTGTTTTCGATGATATGAATATCCTGAATGCCGGTAAGATCGGCACTACGTAACACGGCACTGGCATTGTGTGGTTGATAAATATCTTCCAGCACCACCGTGATGTGTCGTGTGCGGTTCTGAATCACTTTGTCGAAAAGTTGTCTGCGGTTTTCCGTCAGATATCCCGAAAGGAAGTCAAGAAACTCTTTTTTAGTTTGTATGTCCATACGCGGAGCAGGATGAAAATTGTTTAATGTTAAGCTTATCTTTATTTTACTACAGGTCTTTTTTCGGATACATTTCGTTCCACCACTGCGGCTGATCTTTCAAATATTTTGCCAGCCAGGCAAAAATTGTTTTCTGCCACAATATCCGTTTGTTATAATCAACGATGTGATGGTTCTGACCTTTTATCTCTACAAATTTTACCGGACGTCCGAGAAGTTTCAGTGCGGTGTAGAGCTGAATACTTTCGCCGGTAGGCACATTGGTATCAGCAGTTCCCTGGATGAGCAACATGGGTGTGTGAATTTTATCAGCATTGAACAGCGGACTGCGGTCAACGTAAAGCTTTTTGTTATTCCACGGGAAACTGTTGGCGGAAGCCACCGAGCTGTATAAATAGCCCCAGTATCCCTGTCCCCAGTATGAGCTAATGTCGCTGATGCCGGCGTGAGCAATGGCTGTAGTAAAAATATTAGTTTGTGTTTGCAACCACATGGTCATATACCCACCGTACGAAGCTCCGAGGCATCCAACGGCATTGGCGTTTACCTGAGGATGAGCTTTGATGAATTTTTTGGTGCCTTCGATGATGTCTCTGGCATTTTCTTTACCCCAGCCGTTCACGTGTAGTGCCGAGAAATCCTGGCCGTATCCAATTGCACCACTGGGTTGGAGGTCATACACAATGTATCCCATGGCGGCAAACAGGTTTTTCGGGTAACGGCCGCCGAAATCTCTGGATGTAGGAACCGTCCCACCATAATAGTAAACCAGCAACGGATATTTTTTGTCGGAGTTATAATTTGGCGGGTAATAAATACGCCCCTGAATGGTATATCCATTTTTGTTTTTGAAGTCCCAGTTTGCGGTTTTCCCAAATTTAATGTGCGCAAAAAATGCTTTCTCCGGATTGGCAACTTCAGCTTGTTTGTTATCTTTCAAATTGTATAACCATCCTGTAGCGGGGTAGGATATACTGCTTCCCGAGTAACTCATGACCGGTGCATTGCGGGCAAAACTTATCTGGGTGACCACATCCACTTTCATGGGAAGCCGGATAAACTTATGGTTAGCCGGATTATATTTCCAAATGTCAACGTAGGATTTATCCTGGCTCAAAAAGTAGATTTGATGATCAACTGGATTCCACCATGCATTGTTAATGGATGGGTTGTAATCTTTTGTAATGGAGACTGCTTTTTTAGTAGCGAGGGTGTATATGTAAGCCTGAATATCGAAATCATTGGGAATTTTGGCTTTTTTCAAATGGATACCTGCACCATTAAACATGGCTGCGCTTCCGGTAACCAACAATTGTTTTCCATCGGGCGAGTAAACAGCACTGCCGCCAAAACTGGCATACCAAAGGGTATCCACTTGCCCGTTTTCCAGATTCATCTGCATCATAACCTGTTTGGTATAAGGACGTTTTGAATAGTAGGGGAAACTTTGTGAAAACAGAATATGGTTTTCGTCCTGCGAAATATCCTGCAGGCTGTTGGTAAGATAGCCGTATGTGAGCTGTCTGGTACTGTTGTCTGCAGGGCGAAACAGAAAAAGTTGTGTACGCATGCGGTACCATGGCCAGCGGTCGGGCATTCCCCTAAGCTCGTAAACGCCGGTTTTGTTTTTCTCATATTTTTCCTGAACCGAGTAGATGATAAAATCACCTTTTGGGCTCCAGTTGTAACCTGAAAACTGCTTGGGTGTTTTCATTAAAAGCCTCTCTTTGTGCGTTTTCAGATTATAGGCCATCAAAGCGGAAGTAACTCCGTATTTCGTTATATAACTAATGTTGTGTGTCCCCGGAATCCATTTTACCTGGCTTATGTCGCTGTGCCGTGAAGAAAAGAGTATCTGGTTCGTTTTAGGATTTTTGATTTCGACCCGGTTAATGGTTTTTCCTTTGGGCGGATAAGCCTCGGAGAAATGCAACAAAATCAGGCTGCCATCGTCACTCATATCTGTTGCCTTAAGTTTTTGTCCGAGCAAAATATGTGAGAGGTCTAAAAACTGTTCGTCTGATAAAGAGGATGTTATGGCCTTTGTGGTATAAACTTTGGCGTACGACATGGAAACTTTTACCGGCTGAACAGCTGCTGTGCCTTTTTTTACAAGTGACTTTACCACGACAAGGTATTTCCCTTTCTCCAGTTTTAGTGAGGCTTCTTTGGTAACCAGCTTTTTGTCTGTGCTGTAGTTGAAGGTCTTCTTTTTGCCTTTAACAAAAATTTCAAAAGGATGTACACTTGATGCTTTTATCTTTAATTTCACAAACCGGTTAGCCTGTAAATAAAAAGTCTGCCAATAAATGGTGTATGGTGCTGAATTAACAACTTTCAAAGCTGTTTGGCTATCTGTTGTTTCCCATTTCAGTGTTTCATTTGAACTTTTCAGGAATATTTTTCCGGCTTTTGGGTCGGTAACTTTCTTTTGTGAAAATTTCAAAAGGTCAGCCATTTGGAAGGTTTTTCCTTCCATATTCGGTTTGTTGTGAAAAGCCGGCATCTGAACGTCCAAAGGCCCGGCAATTAAAAACTGTTTTACCTGTACGTTATAGTTTGCCGTATCCTGAGCGAATACGGTTCCTCCTGATAAAAAGAGGAGACTAATAAAAAATGTGATAAATTTATTCATTTTTAAATGGATTTTAGTTGTTATCATTATTATGGGGAAGCTCCGGCATTCCATCGTCTGCCGAGCCGTCATCCGGAGAAAGATTCTTTGGATCGAGGATGTTATTTTTCATGTCCAGAATCATTACATTTTCAAGGCTGGTCATAACATATCCCGGTGGTATCTGAAAAATGGCTACCGGGATATTCATCTTCCTGACTTTGGTCACTGTCGTAATGAGTTTGTTACCATTAGTCGTATAGTTGATGGATTTCAGAATAATACCTTTCTCCAACAACTTCCTATAACTATTGCTGCGGTTCAGGCTGTTTACTACGGTAAAAGGATTCATCGCTTTGCTAAATGCCATAATCCGGTCTATATCAGCTTCATGATACGGCTTTACCTTTTGGGTGACCCATACATGCTGCTTAACAATGCTATCAATGATAACCTCATATTCTGTACTTGGATAGCCAAGAAGCGTGTCTTTCCGACTCATCTTCCTCACCGTAACCTTGGGAAAAACGCTCAGACTATCTGGTTTCGCCTGAGCCTTTTTGAAAGATTCCAGTGCTCGTTTTATTGCTTGTTTTTTTTGTTCAGGAGCGAAAGCCAGCAGTTTAGTCAGTTGTTCTTCGGCCATTTGGGAAGTCGTTTTGTTCAAATCTTGTGCTGTCCCCTGCCAGTAGGCCCGGTGTTGTGCAAAGATTAGTGTAATAAGTTTTTGGTTGAAGTTGATTATACTGATGGAAGTCGGCTTGTCAATACGAATAATGCTATCCTGAATAAAGGTAGTGCTGAAAGATTTGTTTCCGAAGCTGTCACTACTTTGTGTTGTAATCACCCATCCCGCTTTAACAGGTTGTGCGTAGGCCAAAAACAAAAGTGTTGCCCAGATAAAAGCCGCTTTCCACATAAAGGATTGTTAAATACCTGCTTAAAAAAATGGTTTCTCCAAATTTTTTCTGTAACAAAGATAAAAAATTGCAGTTACTTATTTTATTATACCGAATAAAAATATACTTTTGCAATCTCAAAAAAATCCGTACAATGTCGAAAAAGAAACAAAAAGAAAAGAAAACACAGCAGCAGTTTGAGAATATTGAAGAATCTCTTTCCAGAACTGAAGCGTATATTGTTGAGCACCAAAAGCTTTTAACTATTATCGTCGCTATTTTGGTTGTTATCGTTTTGGGGTTTTTTGGTTTTAAAAAATATTATCTACAGCCTAAAGAAAAGGAAGCACAGGAACAAATTTATCCTGCTCAGCATTATTTTCAGGTTGATTCACTGGACAAAGCCCTGTACGGCGACGGAAACAACCTCGGGTTTGTGGATATTGCCAAAATGTATAGCATTACCGATGCTGGAAACCTGGCCAATTATTATGCCGGTATTTGCTTCCTGAAAAAGGGAGGTTTTAATAGTGCCATCAAATACCTGAAGAAATTTGATAGTGACGATGAAATTGTCGGGCCCATGGCTAAAGGTGCCCTCGGCGATGCCTATCTTGAAAAAGGAGATAAAGCCCAGGCTGTGGCCTCCTATATGGAAGCTGCCAACATGAAGAATAATGAATTTACCAGTCCGATGTATTTGCTTAGGGCCGGTGAGGTAAACGAAGAAATGGGAAATTACCATCAGGCGGTTGTAGTTTACAAACGGATTAAGCAGGAATACTTTAAAAGCCTGGAAGCCAGGAATATTGAGAAATACATTGCCCGTGCTCAGGAGCTGGAAAAGAACAAATAACAGAAGTTTTTTCTAAAAAAAACCTGATGGATTTCCATCGGGTTTTTTTATTTCCGTACTTTCGTATCCATTCATCAGATAAGAGGAGTAATTGTGAAGAAAAAAGATAATTTTCGTATCGTGTTTATGGGAACGCCGGATTTTGCCGTTGCCTCGCTAAAGGCTATATTAGATGCAGGTTATCAGGTTGTAGCAGCCATTACCGCTCCCGACAAACCGGCAGGACGTGGAAAGAAACTCAGCCAGCCGGCAGTGAAAATATTTGCTGTTGAGAACGGGCTGAAAGTTTTGCAGCCCACAAAGTTGCAAAATCCTGAGTTTTTGGAAGAGCTGAAAACACTAAAAGCTGATTTACAGGTGGTAGTAGCCTTCCGGATGCTGCCACAGCAGGTATGGGATATGCCACCTATGGGAACCATAAACCTGCATGCCTCGCTTTTGCCGCAATATCGTGGAGCTGCCCCCATCCATCGTGCTATTATAAATGGAGAGAAAGAGACCGGGCTAACCACATTTCTGCTGCAAAAAGAGATAGATACCGGAAATATTTTGTTTCAGAAAAAGCTGAAAATTGGTACTGAGGAAACCGTTGGTGAGCTTCATGACCGGATGATGGTGGCTGGTGGTCAGCTACTGGTGGACACCATCGAACAACTTCGCAAAGGAGAAATAACGCTCATTGACCAGCGACAGCTTATTAAACCCGAAACCATACTAAAACCTGCACCGAAAATCTTCAAAGATGACTGCCGGATTCACTGGAATAACGACCTGGATACCGTACATAATTTTATCCGGGGACTGAGTCCGTTTCCAGGTGCTTTTTCCGAACTTAATTCTCCGAAAGGGGATACTGTTATCGTGAAAATCTATAAAGCCTCACGGGAGAAGAGTCCCACGCAACTCCATCCCGGAACTATTTTGACGGATGGTAAAACCTACCTTAAAGTAGCTGCTGTAGATGGCTTCATCCTGCTTCACGAACTGCAACTGGCCGGTAAAAAGAGGCTGCAAACGGTTGAATTACTTCGTGGCTTTGTGTTATCCGATGGGTGGCATTTTGCATAAAAATGCATCCTCAAAGTCTGTCTTTGGCCTTTTTAGCCCGATTTTATTAACAAAACCAGGGATTTATCAACATTTTTAAACTTTTTTTATCGTAGTTCCTTGCATCTGATTAATTTACCACTATATTTGTTACATCAATTGTTTAAATGTTAATTAAAAATTAAAAATTATGAACAAAGCTGAATTGATTGACGCTATGGCTGCAGGTGCCGGCTTAAGCAAAGCAGATGCTAAAAAAGCGCTTGATGCTTTTGTAGGTTCCACTACTGACGCACTCAAAAAGGGTGACCGTGTTGCTTTGGTAGGATTCGGATCATTCTCCGTTTCCACTCGCTCGGCCAGAAAAGGTCGTAACCCACAAACGGGTAAAGAAATTAGCATTCCTGCTAAAAAGGTTGTTAAATTCAAAGCAGGTGCTGACTTATCAAAAGGTGTAAAATAATTGCATCTTTACTTCGGTGAAAAACGTCCGGTATTTTCGTACAGGACGTTTTTTTATGCCTTTTTTCTTCCCTTTATCACTGGGAGATAATCGGAATGCTTTAGGATAAAACGATAGGGGAGGCTGGCATCTTCACCTGCATAATCGACACCCACACGACTTGCGACAATAATTTGCTCTTCTTGGGGAACAAATCCGTCATCGGCTATCCAAAGGACTTTTCCAGCCAGAGAAATGGTGTTATGCTGCAATGTGATTCCCAGAGCCTGACATACTTTGGCAGGGCCGTTGGTGAGTTGTTTGCCTCCTGCGGGCATTTTGCGCCGAACTTTCTGTATTTCAACTCCTACAGTAGGAATAATTCCGCGTATTAATACGGCATGGGGGACATCTTTTCCGGCAATGACCACATTAACCAGATGATGCATACCATAGCTGAAATAAACGTAACTAATGCCACCATCAAGATACATGGTTTCGGTACGTGCGGTACGTCGTCCGTTGTAGGCATGTGATGCGCGGTCAGTTACACCAGCATAAGCTTCGGTTTCGGCAATCATCCCACCACAAAGGGTTCCATCAATCTGACTGAAAATATATTTACCCAACAGCAATTTGGCAACAAGTGTCACATCGGGTTGCCGGTAAAAAGAGAGAGCCAATTTCTTCACTTCCCCAATTTATTGTAAATAATATGTGTAGCCCAGGCTGGCCGTTATATACTTCAGGTTCATCTTAATTCTCATATCATATGGCTTTCCATCGTAACCGGTACCTGTAACATGTTTGAAATCTACTTTCGAATCAAGTATTCTTCCCTCAAGGAAAAAACCATGATGACCTGCTTTGAAGTTGACTTTCGTTTCTATTCCATAAGCAAAAGAGAATGCTTTGCTGCGCTGCCGGGAATACGTATAAGAAGGGTTGGGGCCGGGAGGGATAATGCTGGTGCTGGTAATCTCATATTCGGGGGAATAAGTTGCCATTCCACCAACTAACGGAGCAATATCCCACGAAACCTTATTTCCAAATGGCAAGTGCAAATAATACCGTAAATAAATACCTGCCAGTGTCCAGCCATTGGTACTTACATACTCTTTTTGTGTATCATTCAGTATATTCTTGTAATAGTTGTTCACCTTACTCATGCTGTATTTCGATGAACAGACTTCAACATCAACACCCAGCCCTGAATAGTGAGTTACCTGATAATCGTATGAAACCTGAATATGATAACCATTTCCGGCAACTCCTGAAGAGCTGTCAGCCAGGTTATTATTGGCTAAATCGCCCAACGGGAACATGGCCCCGGCTGAAATGGCAAAAGTTTGTGTTCCGGCCTGTCCATACATCACAACGGATAACAGGGCGAAAGAAATAAATAAGATGAGTTTTTTCATAATGTTCTATCTGTTTTAAGCAAAGGTATAGTATATTTGAGTGATTTGAAACTTTGTAAGGATAAAATCATTAGTGTTAACAGGATGACAAAAGATACTCTTCGTGAAAACCATGCTTCATAACTCTAATTTTAGTTCAATGGAGAGACGCAGCCGTTCATCTTTTTGGCGGATAAGCGTCCCATTATCAAGTAGCCATTCTATAACAGATAGAATTTTGTCTTCATCAAAATCAGGCAACAGAGGAACAATTTCATATAGGTGCCTGGCATTGCCCGAAAGCATCCTTTTGACTTTGGTTTCAATTTGTTCAAATTCAAGTGTGTTGAGACCTGTTTCGTTTACCGAAAGGCAAACATCACAAATACCACAACGGTTTCCCCGGCTTTCACCAAAATAACGTAACAGCTGAATATTCCGACATTCCCGGTTATTGTTCAGGAAATCAATCAAAGCGTCCAGCCTCAGTGCCGCTGCATCTTTCAGGTTTTGGTAGTTCTCTTTGGAAAATCCTATGTTTTCAACCGGCAGTCGCACCGTATTATAGAATATCTGAGGCTCTGACTTTATGGGGAAAAAACTGAGAATTTTTAATTTACTCAGATAAGAAAGACCGGCGATGACTTTTTCCGGTTTCATTTCCGTACGTTTTGCAATTTGTCTCTCGTGGATATTCACGTAGTCCGTAAACAGGCCACCATAGGAGCGAAGTATCTCTTTTAGAAGCCTTTCAAATTTCGGGTTTTCCACAATAAAACGATACAGTTGCTCATTATTCACCAGAATTTTCAATCGTGAATAGTGGCCTCCTGATTCATCAAAAGCAAGAAACCCCTCTTTTTCAAGAAGCTTTATGGTGTTGTAGGTGGTAAGCAACCCGAAACCATAATCATTAACAAAGTCAGTAATTCTGAAGTTGTAGCCCATGTCTTTGCCACTGCCTTCCGGAATATTAAAATAGTTTCCCAGCGCACTATAGATGTTTCGGATAGTCTTAATATCCGGAAAAGATTCGGTAAGTTGTTTCTTGGCATGGCCGATATCCTGGTTGTTAAAAAGGAGGAAGGCTACCGACGGTTTTTCATCACGTCCTGCACGTCCGGCTTCCTGGAAATATGATTCGAGGCAGTCGGGAAGGCTGTAATGGATAACCTGCCGCACGTCTGGCTTATCGATGCCCATCCCAAAAGCATTGGTAGCCACCATAACTCTGATTTGTCCCAGATTCCAGGCATGTTGCCGTTGACTACGCATACGGTTGTCCAGCCCTGCATGATATGAAGTTGCTGCAATTTTATTTTTCACTAAAATATCCGCCAGCTCCCGTGTTTTTTTCCGGTTTCGCACATACACAATAGACGAGCCTTTTGAATTGGCCAGCAGGCGAAGAATTCGGCTGGTTTTGTCACTTTCTTTATAAACCCTGTACGCAAGGTTTCGACGTTCAAAACTGCTTTTAAAAACATTCCGTGTTTTAAAACGTAATTTATCCATGATGTCATCAACCACGCGCTGTGTGGCGGTAGCTGTCAATGCAAGCACCGGAATCTGCGGATAAAAACTCCTGATTTCGGCAATCCGCAGATAAGGCGGACGGAAATTATAGCCCCACTGGGAAATGCAATGTGCCTCATCCACGGCAATTAGATTGATATCCATTTTGGCCAGTGCCATTTGGAAAGTTTGGTTGAGAAGCCTTTCGGGTGAAACATATAAGAACTTGAGCTTGTTGTGGATAGCATTGGAATAGATGGACTCTATTTCGCTGTAATACAATCCGGTGTATAGTGCTCTGGCAGGGATGTCCATCTTCCGAAGACGGTCAACCTGGTCTTTCATAAGCGCCAGCAACGGCGTGATCACCAGACAACATCCCGGCTTTATCAAGGCCGGAATCTGGAAAGTCAGCGATTTGCCACCTCCGGTGGGCAACAAGGCAAACGTGTCTTTCCCCGAAAGTACGGAATCGATAATCTCCTCCTGCATAGGTCGGAACTGGGAAAATCCCCAGCGGCTGGTCAATATTTCTTTTGCCTCTTTACTCAAAACTTTTTCTTTTGGCTTCGCCTATATGCAAAGCATAGATAATCGAAAGGATAAAGATAAGAAATTTAAGGAAGTCCAGCGTCAATCTGTTTCCGCTAATTGAATATCTTTTGGATAACATAAAAAATATTTGGTGGTCGGTTTGGACAACAGGTTGATATTTAACTGGTCTGAGACCTCCGTAATGTCTTTTACCGTACCGTCTTTAAACAGGATATTGATGTTGTCTGACCCTGGGTGATAGGTGTAATTGGCTGTTTTTTCAAAAAAGACAAAATAGTCTGCTTCCTCTCCTATAAGGTGGTACTTCTTCTTTGTCGCCTTCCGGATGGCATCAATTCTGTCCTGTGCAAATGGCTCATTTTGCATCTCAATGCGGAATAGCCTTCGGTTGACCAACGCACGACTCAAATGCGACAGGATTTTGTCGGGATGCTGCATCCATAATTTCAGAGAAGTATAAATATCGTAGTCGTCCAGCAAGGCAAAAGCTTCCAGAACCTGTGGGTCTTCAAGAAAATGCTTTTCGCGAATGTCGTTTTCCAGAAAAAACTGGAGGGCAGGGGTGGCTGCTTTCAGCGGACCACCGTTCATGGACAACCATTTGGCGCGTTTCAGCAGGTGGATGGCCATGTATTCCGCCACCAGTACTGTCTTATGCAGATAAACCTGCCAGTACATGATGCGGCGGGCGGTGATGAACTTTTCCACCGAATAAATACCTTTGTACTCAATGACAGGTTCGTCACCAGCAATCTGTAACATGTTCAATAGCCGCTCGTAGTTGATGGTCCCTTCAGAAACGCCCGTAAAAAAACTATCACGTTTGAGATAATCCAGCCTGTCCATATCAAACTGGCTCGTGATAAGCTTGTGCAAAAAATGTTTTTCGTACCTGTCTTCAAAAATATCCATTGCCATCTGCAGGCTGCCACCAAATTCTTTGTTCAACTGCTGCATAAACCATACGGAAATCTGTTCATGACTAACGTAATTCACAATACTGTGTTCCAGCGCATGAGAGTAAGGGCCGTGCCCTATATCGTGCAGTAGCATTGCGGCTTCGGCTGCCAGTTGTTCTTCCCGGGTAATTATGTGCCCTTTTAGCCTTAGCTCTACCAACGCCTTTGTCATCAGGTGCATAGCACCCAGTGAATGCTGGAAGCGGGTATGCAGCGCCCCGGGGTAAACCAAATGTGCCAGCCCCAACTGCTTAATACGCCGTAACCGCTGAAAGACAGGGTGTTCGATAATGTCAAAAACGCGATCTCCGGGAATAGTAATGAAACCGTAAACCGGATCGTTGAATATTTTGCGTTTGTTGACCTGTGTTTCGCTCATAATTTTTGTTAAATTTGTTTGCTCTGCTTCTAATAAGAGAAGAAAAGCCGGAACTTTGCCCTGAACGTTATACTCAAAGTGTTTCCGGACATCCCTGAAGCAAAGATAATCCATATTAAGGACAATGAGTATGAACAAAAATAGACGAAAATGAATAAAACACGCATACTTTGGGCAGATGATGAAATAGTGATGTTGAAACCTCATATTATTTTCCTTGAAGAAAAAGGTTTTGAGGTGGTCGCCGTCAACAGCGGAGGTGAAGCTCTTGAATTGGTAAAAGAAGAAAACTTTGATATTATCTTCCTCGATGAACAGATGCCCGGATTGAGTGGTATCGAAGTACTGGAAAAAATAAAGGAGATTCAGCCGAATATTCCTGTGGTGATGATCACCAAAAGTGAAGAGGAATCCATTATGGAAGATGCCATCGGCTCCAATATTGCCGACTACCTTATCAAGCCGGTCAAGCCCAGCCAGATACTGCTGTCACTCAAACGTAACCTGGAAAATAAAAAGCTAACCAGCGAAAAAGCCTCCCAGATTTATCAGCAGGAATTTCGCGGTATCAGCATGAAGCTTCAGGAGAGGCTTTCTCACGTTGAGTGGGCCGATATTTACAAAAAGCTGGTACGATGGGATATTGAACTTGAGAAGTCGGATGATGTGGGCATCAGCGAAGTGTTGAAAATGCAGATAAATGAAGCCAACACTAGTTTTGCAAAATTTTATGAACGTAATTATGCTGACTGGCTATATGGTAATTCGGCAGAAAAGCCTATCCTTTCCCACACACTTATCAAAAAGAAGATCTTTCCAAGATTAGATGAAGGCAATAAAGTCTTTCTGCTGGTGATAGATAACCTGCGCTACGACCAATGGAAAATAATAGAGCCTATGATTGGCGAATATTTTCGTGTGGATGAAGATGACTTGTATTATGCCATTTTGCCCACTACAACGCAATACGCACGCAACGCCTTGTTTGCCGGGATGATGCCTCTGGAAATCAGGAAACGTTATCCCCGGTTGTGGAAAGATGAGCATGAAGAGGGGACAAAAAATCAGGCTGAAGCCGAACTGATGGGGGAACAACTAAAACGTTATGGAAAGAAAATAAAATACTCCTATAATAAAATTCTTCGTCAGGAGGAAGGGCGAAAACTGGTTGAGGGCATTTCCAACCTCATGGAATATGACCTGAATATTATCGTTTACAACTTTGTGGATATGCTTTCACATGCCCGTACTGAAATGGAGATTATCCGCGAGCTGGCTGATGATGAACCGGCTTACCGCTCGCTAATGAAATCGTGGTTTGAACACTCCTCGCTATTCGAAATTATTAAGTATTTATCAGATAAGCATGTGAAGGTTATTATTACCACCGATCATGGTTCCATAAAAGTACAGCGAGCTGTGAAAGTTGTGGGCGATCGCAATGTCAATACCAACCTGCGATACAAATTTGGGAAAAGCCTGAATTATAATGCCAAAGAAGTTTTTGAGATGAAGGACCCGGAAAAGTTTTTCCTGCCCCGGCAGAACGTAAGTACCCGGTGGATATTTACCCGTGGAACCGATTTCTTTGCTTATCCCAATAACTACAATTACTATGCTCGCTATTATTCCAATACTTTCCAGCATGGGGGTATCTCTATGCAGGAAATTATGATTCCTATTATTACGTTGAGTTCCAAAAGCTAATGGAAAAAATTCTATTCTCGAAAGCCCCTGAAGATTTAACATTAGCGGCAGCTAAAATACTGGAGGAGATGTCTTCGGAGCATATTTTCGCTTTTTATGGTGAAATGGGTACCGGAAAAACCACGTTGATTAAAGCTTTCTGCCACGTTCTCGGAAGTAGCGATGTGGTGCATAGCCCAACATTCTCACTTGTAAATGAATACGAAGACAGTCAGGGGAGGAGTTTGTATCATTTTGATTTCTATCGCATTAAAAATATTGAAGAGGTCTATGATATGGGATTTGAAGAGTATATTTACAGCGGTAACTACTGTTTTCTGGAATGGCCGGAACGCATTTCGGAACTTTTACCCAAAACTTACGTATATATTTCCATCGAAGTAATTGAGGATGAAGTGCGAAAAATTACCTACTCACTACAAAATTAAATTGATATACCATGACAGATGAAGGAAAAGCCTTTCTGAAATTTACGGGCGATGAAGCACTCATGCCGAGGGAAGAGACGCTGGAACACAGACCACAGTATAAAAAGTTTATTATTGGAATTCCTCTGGAAAAAGATGAAAATGAAAGACGTATCGCTCTCGTTCCCAATGCTGTTGACCTCCTCGTAAAAAACGGCCATCAGGTTGTTATGGAAGAGAATGCCGGTAAGGCAGCCCATTTTTCAAATGAGATGTATGCCGCTTCAGGTGCACAGCTGACGCAAACGGCTGCAGAAGTATGGCAATCGGATATTATTGTTAAAATTGCTGCTCCCGATGCCGATGAGATTGATTTGATACATAAAAGCCAGACCATCTTTTCCGCGCTTATGTCTCAGAGTAAAAGCACGGGGGTTTTTAGAAAGTTGATGGAGAAAAAGGTACTGGCCATTGCTTACGAACTGATAAAAGATAAAACAGGAGCTTTTCCACTAGTACGCTCTATGAGTGAGATTATCGGGAATGCTTCCATTATGGTTGCTGCCGAGTATCTTAGTAGTCCAAAATACGGAAAAGGAGTGATGCTTGGTGGCTTTCCGGGCATAAGACCCTCGGAGGTGGTGATTATTGGCTCTGGAACGGTGGCCGAATATGCAGCGCGTACAGCTTATGGTATGGGGGCACAGGTGCGTATCTTCGATGATTCGATTTATAAAATGCGTGACCTGCAAAACAAACTTGAGTTTAGGGTTTCGACCTCTGTTTTACAGCCAGTCCTATTACTGAAAGCACTAAAAGAAGCCGATGTTGTAATTGCTGCCAAACACTCTTCTTCCGGACATTCTGCCTGTATTATCTCTTCGGAAATGGTGAAACAAATGAAATACGGTGCCGTAGTCGTAGATGTGAGCATTGACCAGGGTGGATGTTTCGAAACCTCTCACCCGACATCACACCAGCACCCTGTATTTCAGGAATATGGGGTGACACATTATTGTGTTCCCAACATTGCTTCCCGTGTCCCTCATACCGCCTCTTACTCGTTGAGTAATCATCTTGCCGGACTGTTGCTAAAGATTGGCGAAACAGGTGATGTCAACCATTATATTCTCCGTGACAAGCCTTTCAGCAGAGGGGTTTACATTTATAATGGCGCGCTCACCAACAAAAATATAGCTGATACCTTCGGCCTGCCATTCAGGGATTTGGATCTCCTTATGTCTGTATTGTATTGAAAATATAGATACATGAGAATAGTTGCTGCGAGATAAATAATACTATTAAGAAAAAGGCCATCTGTAAATAGATGGCCTTTATAATATTATAGGAATAATGGTTATTTCTTTTCGGTTGTCGATGTTGTGGTGCTGCTGATGTTCATAGGAATTTCCATACCGTTCTTTTCCATTTTCATTTTTACATCCTGCGTCAGATGAGTTGACATCGTCCAGCCCGTTTTTGTGTCCACCACTACTTCTCCATCTTGGGTACCACTCAGTTTAATAGTCTGACCTGCAATCTTACTCGCGGTGATGACACCTTCAAGGCCGATGGTTGCCTTTTTCCCTGAAAGTTTTTTCAGCGTATATTTTATATGAATTTTCATATTGTCAGTCTTCATAGGCTTAATGTCTGCTTCCCAGCTATCGCCTACTTTCACTTTGTGGTCAGGAAAGATGACGTAATTGTTTCCTGATTTGATATTTCCGGCAATTTTGTCAGTACCTTGGAGTAATGCTGATAAATTGTAAGAAGAGATGTTTCCAAGATGGTCCATGGTAATAGCGTATGGCTTCTTAATTATTTTCTTCATGGCATCGCCAATTTGTTTGCCACGGCCGGAAGCAAAAGTACTGGGATCAGAGGAGTCGTAGTTTAATTCCTGACCAAATATGGTTTGTTTCATAGTCACTCTTTCCACCATATTTGTTATTTTGATTTCTTTAGGAGTAACATCCCCTATTACAGTGGAGATATCTGTGGTGATGACCTGATTCATTGTAATGGTCTGTCCCTGGGCTTCCATGTCCATATCCTGATTGGCTGTTTGATGGCTGATAAACTTTTCTCCCTGTTTCACTTTGTATTTCAGCAGGACTTTTTTCTGTGCATTAGCCTGCAAGGGAATAATAGGAAGGATTAAAGCTAAAGCAATAAATAATTTAAGATTTTTCATAATGCGATATATTTATAATTTAATAAAATGAGTTTCAATAATTTAGAATGGGCTTTCTCCATTATCATCGTTCATACGGGATGGGATAGTACGAATGCCATTACCCGGATCATCCGGATTAAATTCATCGGTGCCACCTGAAGGCGAGGTATCAAGTTCTTCAAATTTGGCAAAACGGTCGATAAAGCGCAAGCGGACGTTGGCTGTGGGGCCGTTACGATGTTTTGCAATAATGATTTCGGCAGCACCTTTGGAAGGTTGGCCATCATCAAACTGCTCAATACCATAATACTCGGGGCGGTATATAAACATCACAATATCAGCATCCTGTTCAATAGCACCAGACTCACGCAAGTCAGACAGGATAGGTCTTCTGGAACCGCCCGGCCGTGTTTCCACGGCACGACTTAGCTGCGAGAGAGTAAGTACCGGCACATTTAACTCTTTGGCCAGAGCTTTCAGAGAACGAGAGATGGAACTGATTTCCTGTTCACGGTTTCCGCGATTATCACGTCCCAGCGTCATGAGCTGAAGGTAGTCAACAAAAACCATCTGAATGTCGTGCTGCTGTTTTAGCCGGCGACATTTTGCACGCAGTTCAAAGATGGAAAGGGCAGGGGTATCGTCAATAAAAATTTTAGCATCAGCGAGGGAGTGAATCTTTGAGTTAAGCTGATGCCATTCATACTCAGCCAGATCCCCCTTTTTAAGCTTGGAAGCCGGCAGTTCGGTTTCACTGGATATAAGCCGGGTAACCAATTGTACAGCAGACATCTCCAAAGAAAAAACAGCAACCGGCTTGTTATACTCAACCGCAATATTTCGCGCCATGCTGAGGGCAAAAGCTGTTTTCCCCATGGCCGGGCGTGCAGCAAGGATAATCAGGTCGGAATTTTGCCAACCGGTGGTAACCCTGTCCAGCGCAGCAAACCCTGAGGGGACTCCGTTAAAGTGTGAATCGGAGTTCTTGGCGCTTTCGATGTCCGCAATAGCCTGTGTAATAAGTGAAGGCATGTCAGCAAAATTACGCCTGAGGTTAGCTTCAGAAACACTAAAAAGCCCCTGCTCAGCTTTGTCGAGCAAATCGAAAACATCGGTTGTATCTTCGTAAGCATCTTTGATAATATCGGAAGATATTGTAATAAGCTCACGCTGAATATGTTTCTGAATAAGAATACGGGCATGATATTCCACATTGGCGGAAGAGGCTATGCGGCTGGTAAGCATGGTGATGTAGTAAGGGCCTCCCACTATCTCAAGCTCGCCGGTATTTTTTAGTTCATTGGTTACGGTCAGAATATCTACCGGCTCCGACTTGGCAAACAACCGGAGAATAGCTGCAAAAATCTTCTGGTGCACCTCTTTATAAAAGATTTCCGGCTTAAGAATGTCAATCACGGTAGAAACAGCATCCTTTTCCAGCATCATGGCGCCTAGTACGGCCTCTTCCAGGTCTGTTGCCTGTGGAGGAACTTTACCATGCTCCAGATAACTGTTGCTTACGGTTTTAGGTACGAAACCTTTTTTAATTTTTGCTTTTGTCTCTCCCGGATTTTCCATTTTTCAAAAATACAAATTGATGGACTTATGCTACCGATTGTTAATAAATATTTTTTAGATGTTGTTTCCCAGATAATTGGCGAAATAAAGCTTCAGGTATTTTGTTTCCGGTTCCACGTTAGCGCCAGGCTCAGGAGGAAACAATAAACTCCTCTTTCACCAGAGGCAGTCCCTGATAGCGGCGGAAAAGCTGAAGGGTAGTAAGCACGTCTTTCTGGCAGTAGGTGGCAATACGTTCCAGGTCTTTGTCTTCCCAATAGACTTTTGCCACTTCGCTGCCATCAATGTCATCCTTTGGCGTGGGAATATCAAAGATAGCTGCCAGTAGTTCCAGCGAAGTATAATGTTTATAGTCGCCGAATTTCCAAAGTTCCAGCGTATCGAGATGCCTTATCTCCCATGGTTTTTTCCCGGCAAGGTCTAAAATAACAGGAAGTGTAATCCCATTAATCAGCATACGTCGTGCAAGATAGGGAAAATCGAACTCTTTGCCATTGTGCCCACACAGCAACGAGTTAGGCCCGTTGTAGTGTTTCAAAAGCAAGAGTGCAAACTCTTCGAGCAGAATTTTTTCATCATCGCCGTAAAACGATTTCAGGCGTACCTCATTTCCATTCATAAAACCACAGGAAACACAGACAATTTTCCCAAATTCAGCGTAAATCCCAGCCTGTGGATAAAGGTCGGCAGGGGTGAGATCTTCGCCAAGATATTTCAGCTTAACTGCTTTTTTGCCCCATAGCTTTTGAAACTTCTCCGGAACGGAATCAAAATCCGGGTAGGCGGGAACAGTTTCAATGTCAAGAAACAGAATATTCTCCAGTGATAAATTGTTGAGCATAGTGTTTGATTTTTTCTTTGAGCAAAATACGAAAATTTCCGATTGGAAAGACTGCCCATTTTCAAAAACAATCAAGATTGTTTTTTGTGAAACCTTTAAAACCCTATTTTTACCGTATGAATTTCGAAGTGCCAATAACGACAAAAGATGGCTCGCATACCTTGTTCAACAATAGTGTTGGTGAACATTATCACTCTGTTTTTGGTGCTATTCAGGAATCGGAACATATTTTTGTCCATGCCGGATTAGAGGTAAAGCATACTTTTCCGAAAGTGTTGCGGGTTATGGAAATCGGTTTTGGAACAGGGCTGAATGCCTTGCTTACGCTTAAATGGGGAGAAGATAACCAGCAGCCGGTTCATTATCTCGGCATTGAAGCTTTTCCTCTGACGGAAACAACTCTGACACAATTGAATTATACGGAAATGCTTCATATCAAATCTTCACTTTTTTTAAAAATGCATCACTGTATCACGCGCCAGCAGATCACACCGTACTTTTCGTTGCAGGTTTTACATGAAAAGCTTCAGGATTTCATGCCGGAGAAAAACCAGTTTCATGTAGTTTTCTTTGATGCTTTTTCGCCTGACAGCCAACCTGGAATGTGGACGGAAGAAGGTTTTGTAAAATTATATGATACTTTGATTTCCGGAGGAACACTGGTTACCTACTCTTGCAAAGGGAGTGTAAAACGGGCACTGAAAGCTGCCGGTTTCAGTCTTGAAAAACTCCCCGGACCTCCCGGCAAACGTGAATTTCTGAGAGCTACCGCACAAAAGCGGCTTTAACGAATTTCAAACTGCTGATAGCCCTGTGGCGGAATTTCCTGTTTCTCCACCTTGCTTACCCGTGCCCACGCAGGTCCTTCTTCGCACCAAAACACGAAAGCTTCAAGATTTTCCTCCTCGCCTTCCGCTTCGATATAGACACTGCCGTCGGGACGATTTTTTGCATAACCTTTTATCGCTAATTCAGTTGCTTTTTTCTGCGTATAGTACCGGAACCCAACGCCTTGAACGCGTCCAAAAACCTGAAGAATTATAGCCTTATTGTTCATTCAATAATAGTTGAATTTCTACTTATTATGTACGATTGCCAGCAAGCATAAATATGAATATAGTAAAATATCCATCAAAAATAAAAATAATTTTCCTATTAATAGTTTCAGCAGGCTCTTTTTCGGAATATTCTAAAGAGTTAACCTGTTTTAAGCAAGTGCTTATGATTATTAAGACTAAATTTTAATAACTATAAGAAAAATTCCGGCCGAAATAAAAAAGAACAATGTCTAAACCAATAGTCCGGTAAGAAATTCTATCATACTGATTAACAAATAGATGGAAATATAAAGACAATAAGGATAACTTATTGTTATTCAAATCTTTGCGTTTCTGC
>VAPG01001762.1_pt1 | contig 31255 bp, 20 predicted proteins | sample 3393851 | NCBI WGS metagenome assembly VAPG01 (sample SAMN08290438, study PRJNA428436) | hydrothermal vent metagenome | isolation source: Deep-sea hydrothermal vent chimney | place: Atlantic Ocean: South-mid Altantic Ridge | depth 2194 m m
CCGGTCGCGCATGCCAGCCAACGCTGCTGTTACTCCCTGTGCCGTAGTTTGAAATGACATCTCCCGGAGACGGGATATTTCATTTGCAAAACGCTGCACATTTTCTTCGGCAAAAAGCAACGGAATAAATTTGGCAATAAAATCTTTGTGGTCTTTTTTAACCACTTCGATGGTGCGGGAACGGTTTTGTTTTCCCTCATCATTGTCCGCAGCAGCCTGCGAATGGAAAAGTACTATCCCTTTAAGCAATTCCGGAAATTTCCCTGCAAAAGCCAACGACACATAACCACCCATGGAATGCCCCACAAGAGTAGTTCTGGTGATATCTTCAGCATCCATAACTGCTTTTACAGCATCTGCCATGAACGTCATGCCATGCTTATCACTAAAGACGGACGTCTTACCAAAACCGGGTAAATCAACCGCCAACACTTTAAAATTTGGTTTTAAAAAGTTGATAAAATTATCCCACACATGGATATTTTCCAGAAAACCGTGTAACAACACAACAGGCTGTCCCTCACCTTCTACGAGGTAATTAATCTGTTTCCCCAGCCAGATGATTTGTTTTTCCATAACGTTTCTATTATTTTTGGTAAAAATAGAGAGATTCTCTATACTTTTTAGCAGCATAGCCCTTGTATTTTGCAGATAAAATCACATTACTACGACCATTTTCAAAAAAGAAAACCACGGGCTGACGCGCTATTTCGGGAGTTTGTGAATTTACTGAAATATATCTTGAGTTTAACTTACAACGACATACCTGAATATCCGGGAAGAGTATTACTGATATTTTGGCATTATAGTTCTAATATAAAGCTCATTGGAGAAAGAAAATCCTATAAAATGATTAAATTCGCACAAAATGAATATGTTTACAAAACCAAATACAAACCTAAAATTCAAAACATCATGACAACAAAAAATTCAGAATTAATGAAAATGGCAAGAGAGTCGCTCAAAGGAAACTGGGGGCTGGCCATCGGTGCTTTTTTTGTCGTTTACTTAATTGAAGGAGCCATCCAGTCTATTCCCAAAGGAGGAGGAGGTATCCTTATTTTACTCATTGGAGGGCCTTTTATACTTGGTATGACCATGTTTTCGCTCTCATATTCCCGCCATCAGGAACCCCGGTTTGAGCAAATATTTGAAGGATTTCGCGATTTTGCGAGGGCTTTAATCGCCTACCTGCTCATTGTTTTATATGTTTTGCTATGGATGCTCCTGTTGATTGTTCCGGGAATCATTGCCGCCCTTTCTTATTCAATGACTTTTTTCATTATGGTTGATGATTCATCTATCAAAGCTGCTGATGCCATTGATAAAAGCAAGAAAATAATGAAAGGTTATAAAGGGAAGCTTTTTGGATTGTACTTGCGATTTATCGGCTGGGCACTACTTTGTATTTTAACGCTGGGCATTGGCTTTTTGTGGTTAATCCCATATATACACGTGAGTGTAGCTCATTTTTATGACGACATAAAAGATAATCCCGCCGTGGTTGTTAAAGAAGTGTGAAGTGCCTAAAGTACTTGAAGTTGGAAGTGCCCATACTGTTTCGTGCGTCCATGCTCAAAGATTCTTCCTCAGTTTATCGCTTTGAACGATACTGATTTTTCAGCCATATTTTATAAACAGGGTCCAGAATCTCCGGTTTCCCGGATGTTTGTTCATCAACAATCTCTTTATTGATAAGTGCTTTTCTTATCTGAATCACGTTGGACGAACTACTCAAATGGTAGTTGCTAACTGTATCGTTAGAAGTCAGCTTTTCCACACCATCAACCAGCGCCAGCAGAAAATTCATCTGAGATGTCGTGAGCCTTTCCGTAATATTTTGAAAAAGGAGACTCAGTTGTAAAACCAATGATTCAATCGCTTCATCAATTATCTTATCAGTTATTTTTTTACCACTTCTAAGCCAGCAGTTTTGTGCCAGTTGTTGAACGTAATAAGGATGATTTTCGACAAGTGAAGCTATGTAAGAGGCCTGTTTTTTTGTAATTGTTTTGCCGGTAGCCGCAAACCTTTCTCTGATAAAATCTTTCCAGTATTTTTCAGGAATCTTATTTAAAAACATCAAATCTCCGAACTTGTAAAATGGCATGGAAGGAGAAGCAAATACCTCCATTAGCATGTGTCGTTTGCTTCCGTACAAACAATAAGAGGCGCGTTGATGGGTTTGCCAGAATGACCGGGTTTTCTTTTGAAAAGCTACCGGATCATCAAAAAAACCGATATTTTGAAATTCATCAATACAGATAATTAATTTGTAATCTTTTTCTTTGGCAATAGTTTCGGGAAGATTCAGAATCTCATCCGGTTGCTTTTTTATCTCAGACCAGTCAAGCCCGAAACTAAATTCCTGCTGTGCATCGGGTGAAAACGTTATTTTTGGAGACCATTGTTTTAAAAATCTTTTCGTGTTGGCAATAAGGTCTTCCATTTTTCCCGAAACTTCTTTGAATATTTTTTCTGACAGAGTTTTATAAAAGTCCTCCTCCGTGCGAATATTGAACATGTCGAGATAAATAATTTTTATCCGTAGATTTTCCTTCGTTATTTCCCCTCCGGCTTTTTTTACCAGCGACGATTTCCCCCATCTTCGTGGTGAAATTAATAGAGTGTTTATTCCCGAAAGAAAATTTTGCTTCAAATGGTGCAATTCTTCTTCCCTGTCCGTGAAATTTTTATCGGTAGCGAGTTTACCAAAAACAAAAGGTGTCTCCATAACCATCTTTTTTCGCAAAGATAGATAATAAATTTATAACTAACAAAAATATTAGTAACTATTTTCTTAGTAATAATTCTATTACTTATGCACTTTCCGAATAAATTCTTCCACTTCCGGCACGCCACCCTGATAGATAAGATACCCGTTGTACGGCTCACGCAAAGTGATTTCATCGTTTATCGGCGTGAGCATCATCTCCTTTACTTTCTGCGGGTCATCAGTCTGCCCCAAAATCCAGCTGAGTTTTACCCAGGCCACTTCGGGCAGCATGTTGCCGGTGGGAATGATGCCGCGCGCCATCATGTCGCGACCCGTATCGTACACAAACATGTGTACATAACCCCACAACGTCTGCAAAGTCATAAACATGTGAACACCTTTGGCGTGGGCACGCTCGATGGCCGGATACAGCTCTTTGTTTACATGTCCCAGGCCGGTTCCCACAAAGATAATTCCCCGATAACCTTTGTCAATCATGGCATCCAGCACATCGGGGTGCATGCCCGGATAGTAGTAAAGCATAGTAACCTTTTCGCTGAAATAAGGTAGAATTTTTACATTTTTATCCGCCCGCCGTTTGTTGTAATGCTTTTTGATGGGAATGATTTCTTTGCGGCTAATACGTGCCAGCGGGGTATCGCCAATGGTGCGGAAGGTAGAGCGATAGGACGAGTGCATTTTCCGGACGCGCGTGCCTTTGTGCAGCAAACCATATTCGTCAGAAGTGGGGCCAAACATACAAACCATCACCTCGGCAATATCGGAATGACCTGCGGCTTTCATGGCGTGCATCAGGTTCAGTGCAGCATCGGAGCTGGGCCTGTCGGACGATCGTTGCGAGCCCACCAGTACTACGGGAACAGGCAAATTCTGACACATAAAAGTCAGCGCTGCTCCGGTATGATGCAGCGTATCCGTGCCGTGACCAATGACAATGCCGTCGATACCTTTTTTGATTTCGACACCAATGGCCTTGGCCAGCGCAATGTATTGTTTGGGGCCCATGTTTTCGCTAAAGACGGCAAACACCTTTTCCGTTTCGAGGTTGCATATATCCGCCAACTCGGGAACTGCTCCGTAAAGCTCGCCCGGCGAAAACGCCGGTATCACAGCACCGGTACGGTAATCTAACCGCGAAGCAATGGTGCCGCCCGTTCCGAACAACTTTACCCTTGGCAGGCCGGGAGTGATAGGGAATTCTTTTTCAGGAATTTTGTAATGCGCTTTGTGATAGCCTGTTTCCTCCATCTTTTCTACTGTTTTCACATCAATTCCGATATTATAGCCCGTGGAAATTTTTAATACAATGTGCTGATCATCATCGTTTTCGGCACGGGGAAGAACCGTTCCGTCAAAGTGCCCGCGGGTGGTCTCAATGACGGCGGTGCCCCACACGCGTACTTTAAATTTCTTGAGCAATACCAGTGCGTCGCCCTTGTATCCTTGAAAAATATCGTTGCCCATTGGTTTATTTTTTTATTCTTTCGTGAAGATATTATTGAAGCTGTCTCAATTTCTCACTCAACACAGACAAATCCATATTGCCGAGTGCCGTTTTTCGCAAGTGCCCCATAATCCAATTATGCTCTTTCACTTTATCGATTCCAATCTTGCCTTCCCTGAATTTTGAAAGTAGAATGGGAATGTGTGCCAGTATCTCCTTTTCGGGATGGCGTTTGAATCCAATAGCTGTAAGTACCGAGTCAAACTCCATTTTAGGATAAGCAACAATAGTGGGCAACATGCTTTCTGCCAGCTGATGATGCAGCTGATTTTCTTTTAGAAGAGCAAAAAGAGGAGACAATATTTTAAATGGAAAAGGCCATCTGGCACCGTAGTGATGCAGGGCAAATTTGAGTTTTTCGCCGAGGAATGTGCCGATGTAAACCGGTGGGATATCCGTTTCGTGGATAATTTTCTCCATGAGAGGGAAGAGGTTTTTGGAAAAAAGAAAAGTATAAACATCTTCTGGAACACCTTGATTTTTCAATGTTTTGTAGCGGGCAATCATCTCCTCCGGAAGGTGTTGGCCTATTCTTTCAATATCCTGATCGTCCAGTGGTATGGGAATCGAATCGGTGTCGGGATACATCCGGTTTGCGCCGGGAAGTACGCGCTCGAAAACGGTAGTTCCATCCGGCAGTGACTTGCGTGTTTCTTTGGGAACACCCTCGAAAGCCATCCGGCAGCGCTCTTCGATGGTCTCCAGTGCGGTAGGCATGTCAGCTTCCGCTCCCCAAATCACCAGCCAGCCATCTTTTTCACCCGGTTGTAGTTTCCGAATAATTTTCTCCCGGTCTTTTTTCCCCAACTGCGGTTTTAACTCCTCACTGTGTATCAGGTTGGGATGCTCCAGGCAGGCAATCACTTTCAGCCTGCCGGAAAGTTCATCAGCAAACATTCTGCCGGGCTGGATAAAGTGTGACAAAACACCCTGAAAATCCGGTAATTTAACCGCCATGACTTTTCCAGCATTTTTTAACAAAGGGATCCGGAGTAATCCGGAAATATCCTGATACGATATTTTCCATGCGGTAGCGCTGGTTCGTTTATTCAATATCCTTTTGATGCGGAGCAGCGCCCATTGCCGGAAAACTTCGTTGTGTGTCAGCTCAGGAATCCATTTGGTATGTGCCACCCCTTTTATTTCGACCCGTGTACCGCCTTTGCAGCTGACGTTTACATCCTCGCGCCCGGCACCTATGCCGGTACGCACCTTGCCGGTGCTACGATTTAGGAACCTAATGTAATTACAGGCTTCCCGCACCTCCTCCGGATTGACACAATCGGGATAAGTTACCGTTTCGATGAGCGGCATTCCCAGCCGGTCCGTTTTGTAAATTCTTTTGTGGCCAATATCGGAAATCTCACGACAGGCATCTTCTTCGATGCTGAGCTGAATCAGCCTGATTTTCTTGTGGGGAAGTTCCAGCTCGCCTTCGATGCCGAGAATAGCTGTCCGCTGAAATCCAGTGGGAATACTGCCGTCGAGATATTGTTTGCGTGTGATGTGTACTTCACCCACAATGTTGAGTTTGCAGAGCATGGAAATTTCCAGCGCATGTTCCAGTGCTTCGCGGTTCAGTGGAAAGGGCGGCGTGTCGTCAATTTCGTAGGTACAGGCGTTTTCGTTGTTGATACGATAGGTAATTTCCTTACGGGTTTTGAATTCCATGAGCGCCGTTCCATCGTATTCGCCCAGTTCACTCAGCGTAGGCCGCATGTGGCGGACAATTTCGGCATTAAAATCGTCATCATCATTGTAAATTCCTGCCGGACAGTGGCAAAACAGCTTTTCATTGGTGAGTAACTGCTGGTGCACTTCCAGTCCCGACATAAAGCCAAGCTGGTCATAGGTTTTTTGTGTAGCTTCTTTGCGGGGGACATAACCGGTTTGCTTTCGGCTTTCATTAAAATTCTTTTGCGATGAAAAAGACATACAGGTTCTTTTTTGAATTCCCAAATTTAGGAAAAGAAAGGGCACAAAGAACGTGGTCATTCTGTAAAGTAAGGTCAGCCAAAAACTCTTTTTTGTGAGGAAAACACTACAATATATTTTCTCATTCAGGGTAGCTATTTCCATTCTGATGGCAGGAGAGCAGGTGGCAAAGCTGCTTCATTCCTTCACCTGCACCCATCTTCAAAAAAATATCGGTATAATATTCTGTTAACGGAGAGGGATTCAGGTTAATTTCGATGATGGTGGCACCACGCTCTTTGGCCAGTTGTGGTATCGTGTTGGCAGGGTAAACTTCCGCACGGGTACCAATCACCAGCAGCACGTCGGCTTTTTGAACCTCTTCAAAAGCTTTCCGCTTTACCTCAGGCGAGAGTTTTTCGTTGAAGAAGACAAAATCTGGTTTGAGCACACCGCGACAGACGAAGCAAGTAGGTGGAAGAAACTTCAAATCGGCATAACTGTAGTCGTATTCCGTGGAACATTTGGTACAGATAAGCCGCCGGTAAGTTCCGTGTAGCTCAATGACTTTCCGGCAGCCGGCTTCCTGATGTAAATGATCAATATTTTGAGTTATAACAGACTGGATGTAACCCTGTTGCCCCATAACCGACAAAATATGGTGTGCTATATTAGGTTTTACACTCGTCAGCGGGTCATAAAACACCTTTTTGATAATCTCCCAGGTAAGTTTAGGCTTTTTGTGAAAAAAATCAATGTTGAAATAGTTAGGATCCACCTCTTTCCAGATGCCGCCTTCACCGCGGAATGTGGGTAAACCACTTTCGACAGAAATACCTGCGCCTGTAAAAACAACGGTATATTTTGCCTGACGGATAATTTCAGCAGCCTCTTTTAAATTTCTGGTTATTTCCAATCCGGTTCCTTTTTAAGTATTAATGTTTCAGCAACTTTGAGATAGTCACTGTCGTATCTTTGTTAAAGATACGGGTAAATCCCAGTTTTTTAAACAAGTTTAGCATGGCTATATTATCGGTAGTGGTTTCGGCAGCCATGCGTTTCACGCCAACAATTTGGGCTATCTGGAGGCAATATTCTGTCAACAGAAAACCGAGGTCTTTTCTCTGCCATTCGTCGGCTACCAGCACAGCATACTCAGCCATCTCCAGGTCAGGATCGGCAATGAGACGCCCTTCCCCAATCATAAGGCGCTTGCCGTCCTGCTCCACTTCGGCAACAATAGCCATTTCTCGGTCGTAATCAATATAACAAAACTCCGTGGCTATCTCGTGAGATTTAAAATGGAAATCGTAACGAAAGCGATGATATATGGACTCCTTGGAACAGTTTCCCAGCATCTCCAGCCAAAGGGGTTCATCTTCAGGCTTAATGGGACGAAGGATAACCTGCTTTCCGTCACGTAGTTTTGTGGTTTTTACCAGCCGCTCAGGATAGGGTCGCATGAGCAAATGACTATAATCGGTAGTTTCTTTTCCCAGTTCATCCGGATCAATCACAATACGGGCATCCAATGCAATAACATCTTTGGGGGTAACGAGGAGCGGGTTGATGTCCAGCTCTTCAATTTCCGGATAGTCGGCAGCAAGATAAGAGAGGCGGATTAAGGCCTCAATCAGTTTATCAATATTTTTTGGCGGGCTGCCACGGTAGCCTTTTAACAAAGGATAAATCTTCAACGACTCAATCATTTGCCGTGCCAACCGTTCGTTGAGGGGAGGAAACTCCAGCCTCTGATCTTTGAAGAGCTCCGCTGTAACGCCTCCCATACCCACCAGCATAACCGTTCCGAAATTTTCTTCCTTTTTAAAACCGACAATCAACTCTACAGCATTTTTTGTATCGGCCATTTTTTGTACAGTAACTCCATCAATAATTGCAGAAGGTTTATGGCGATGGACATTCTCGATAAGTTGACGATAGCCGCTCCGCAACATATCATCGCCGGCTATGTTTAGCAAGACACCGCCCACATCTGATTTATGGGTAATGTCTGGAGATTGAATTTTTAAAACAACAGGATAGGTTTTATCACGGGCAATTTTTACGGCTTCCTCTTCGTTTTTTGCCAGCCGGGGATGCGTTACGGAAATGCCATAATCGGTGATGAGCATTTTAGAATCATTTTCCGACAGAATACGATTTTTAGGGAAAATCTCCTTGACATATTTCTTTCGAAGTTTATCCCGGTCGTAGCTAAAAGATAACGGTACCTCTTTGGGGGTTTCAAAAAGCATATCCAGCTTCCTTGAATAACGAACCAGCGTCATATAGGCCTGAATAGCCTGTTCCGGCGTAGCATAAACCGGCAGTTGTGCTTCACTGAGGATATTGTTGCTTTTGTGCATGCTTAGCCCCCCCATCCAGGAGGTCATGATAAGTTTACTGGTTTTTGATGCCATATTGATAATAACACGAGCTGTAGCCTCGGGTTTAGTCATTGCCTGAGGAGTGATGATAACCAACACAGCATTAATTTGTTCATCTTCCAGGATAATTTCCAGTGCTTTTCCAATACGAGAAGGAGAAGCATCTCCAAGTACATCCACCGGATTGTTGTGTGACCAGTAAGCCGGCAGCAGTTTATCCAGCTTTTGGATAACATCATCAGAAAGTTTTACCAAATGTCCCCCCTGGTTTATAAGTGCATCGGTAGCCATAACGCCCGGACCGCCGGCATTGGTGATAATAGCCAGGCCGGAACCTTTCGGAATCTTTTTCCGGCCCACCAAATCGCTAAAATCAAAAATATTTCCCATGTTGTAAACACGAGCAAGACCGGCACGGCGAAGGAGTGCATCACAGATATCATCTTTTGTAGCCATGGCTCCCGTATGGGAAGAAGCAGCTTGTGCTGATTCGGGAAACCGGCCTGATTTGTAAACGATGATAGGTTTTTTGCGGGCAAAAGCCCGTGCTGCCGAAAGAAAACGACGTGCATTGCCCAGTGTTTCCACGTAAAGGATGATAGAATAGGTATTAATATCCTGCCCGAAATAGTCAATAAGGTCGCCGAAAGTTACGTCCATGGCATTGCCAATGGAAACGAAAAAGGAGAAACCCACATTGGTTTCCGCTGCCCAGTCGAGCAGTACGGCACCCAATGCTCCCGATTGCGAGATAAAAGCCATGTGCCCTTTCTTGGGCATACTACTGGCAAAACTGACGTTCAGGTTCAGCCCGGGCACAATGACTCCCATACTGTTAGGCCCCAAAACACGCATGCCTAAATATTTCTTCACCCTGCGCTTCAGTTCTTCTTCCAGTGTTTTTCCCTCTTCTCCGGCCTCTTTAAATCCGGCCGACATAATAATGATACCATTGATACCGGCTTGTCCACATTGGTCAATCAGGTCGGGTACTTCACGTGCCGGAGACATGATAACAGCCAAATCGGGTTTTTTGGGAAGACTGTCCATTCTCGGGTAGCAAGGAATGCCAAGAACGGCTTCGCGTTTAGCATCAACAGGATAAATGACTCCTGAAAAACCACTTTCCATTAAGTTACGCAGAGTAATACCACCAATACTTTTCGGATCGTTATCTATGCCAATAAGCGCTATACGCCGTGGTCTGAAAATATTATCAAGTTTTCGAACAGACATAGCACGTGGTTTTTAAAGTTATCTAATGACGTAAAATGAGGAATCATCTGTTCCTGATTTTAACAAAAATAAACAAAAAAACAGCAGCAATGGTGGTGTATAAAAAAAGTCCGGGAAGCAGTGCTTCCCGGACTTTTTATAATCGTCAGAAGACAAAGAGATTTAATCCCTTGCTCCTATGGGCAGAACAGTTTTGCCCAGTGATTCATTGATTACCTCGGCCATGGCAAGATAAATGGCAGAGAGACCACATATAATCCCTTCAAATCCGGCAATAACACCAATTGATTTTATTCCTGTCCATTTTTCGATAGCGAGAAGGAAGAAGAGAATCCACAAAGTGAAGAATATGGTTTGCAGGGCTCTGTTTTTTCCAAAAGTGGCAATCCACATAAAGAAAGTAAAAACGCCCCATAAGAAAAGATACCAGCCTAAAAAGCCTTCTTTGACACCATCTACCCATCCCCATTTTCCAAACAGAATCAGGGCAACGAGAGAAATCCAGAAAAAGCCGTAAGAGACAAAAGCAACCATTCCGAAAGTGTTACCTTTTTTAAATTCCATTGTTCCTGCAATAACCTGAGCTATACCACCATAGAACACACCCATAGCAAGGATCATAGATCCCAGGGGGAAGAAACCTGCGTTGTGAATGTTCAGCAGGACAGTTGTCATTCCGAATCCCATTAGCCCCAACGGAGCGGGATTTGCTAATTTGTTTTCCATTTTTTGATAATTTTTAGTGAATAAATAAAGATATTTCGAAGCTTTTGGGGCATGACTGCGCCACGCCCCAAAATAAAATAAGTCTAACGTTTTACTTCTACTTTGGCTCCTTCAATGATTTCTTCAACCACAGTGGGATCCAGCAACGTGGAGGTATCGCCCAGGTTAGTTGCATCGCCTTCTCCTATTTTACGCAGAATACGCCGCATGATTTTCCCTGAACGTGTCTTAGGCAGCCCGTTGACAATCTGAATTATATCAGGCTTGGCAATGGAACCAATGTACTTGTTCACTGTTGTCCTGATTTCATCTTCGATGGTTTCCCTCTCGGCATCGGACAATGCAGCACAAATGACATAAGCATAAATCCCAGAGCCTTTTATCTCGTGTGGATAGCCTACCACAGCCGATTCAATCACTTTGGGATGCTGGTTAATAGCATCTTCCACCTCAGCGGTACCAATGCGGTGTCCCGAAACATTAATCACATCATCGATACGGCCAATAATACGGTAGTATCCTTCCTCATCGCGCTTAGCACCATCGCCAGTAAGATAAAGTCCTTTGAAGGTGGAGAAATAAGTCTGGTGGCAACGTTCGTGATCACCATAAAGTGTACGAATCATACCTGGCCATGGATATTTAATACATAGAATTCCTTCCACGCCATTCCCTTTTAATTCATTCCCTTCCGGATCCACGAGAATAGGTTGAATGCCGGGAAATGGTAACGTTGCCATACAAGGTTTTGTAGGGGTAAGTCCGGCCAGAGGGGTAATGAGAATTCCACCGGTTTCTGTTTGCCACCAGGTGTCCACAATGGGGCAGCGACCTTTTCCTACCAGATCGTGGTACCACCGCCAGGCTTCCTCGTTGATGGGCTCTCCCACAGTTCCAAGCACTTTCAATGAGCTTAAATCGTGTTTGGTTACCCACTCATCGCCCTGGGCAATCAAAGCACGAATAGCTGTTGGCGCAGTATAAATCTGGTTTACCTTGTATTTGTCCACAACATCCCAAAATCGTCCTGCATCAGGAAAAGTCGGAATTCCTTCAAACATTATGGAAGTGGCTCCCGCGAGCAGTGGTCCGTACACAATGTAAGAGTGACCAGTTACCCATCCAATATCGGCAGTACACCAATATATATCACCTTCATCATACTGGAAGACATTCTTAAAGGTATACTCCGCATAAATCATATATCCGGCAATAGTATGCACCACGCCTTTGGGTTTGCCCGTTGAGCCGGAAGTATAAAGGATAAATAGCATATCTTCGGCATCCATTACTTCGGCTTTGTTTTCAGTACCAACACCTTCAATGGCATCGCTCCACCAGATGTCACGGCCTTCAACCATATTAATTTTTTCGCCAGTCCGTTTCAGTACAATGGCATGTTCAATACTCGGACATCTCTTCAGTGCTTCATCGGTAATGGCTTTTAAAGGAATGGTCTTGGTACCGCGAAAACCACCATCAGAGGTGATAACCATCTTTGCAGAGGCATCAATAATCCTGTCAGCCAAAGCATTTGCTGAAAAGCCGGCAAAAATAATAGAATGGATAGCACCTATCCGTGCACAGGCCATCATAGCTATGGCCAACTCGGGAACCATGGGAAGGTAAAGGGCTACCCGGTCGCCTTTGCGGACACCTTGTTTGAGCAACGCGTTGGAAAACTCCTTTACTTTGTCAAAAAGCTCTCCGTAAGTAAACCTAATCTCTTTTTCGTTTGGGTCATTGGGCTCCCATATAAGAGCTACCTGGTCTTTACGTAACAACATGTTGCGCTCGAAAATATTCTCCGTAATGTTCAACTTCCCGTTGACAAACCATTTGACATCGGGAGCATTAGGGCCGTCGAACTTCCAATCGACAACCTTATCCCATTTTTTGTGCCAGTAATGGGCTTCAGCAATACCCGCCCAGAATCCTTCCGGGTCAGTAACGCTCTCTTTGTACTTTTGAAAGTACTCCGCCAGACTTGTAATCTTGTTTACCATAGCATTTATAATTTAAATTAAACAATGAGATAATTATAGGTGAAAATTGTAAATGCGATGAGGTGGGGAATGTGAGATTTTGACGGAAAAAACGAAAGTTATTAAAAACAGGTTTTCTTGTGAGGATGTGTAGAGTCTCATTTTTCGTGAAAGCAAAAAACGGAGGCGGTTTTATCTTAATATGTAGAAAGCCTTTTTCCAACGAACAACACCTTTGTTAAGAAATAACAGAAAGTCAAATATATATTTATTTCCGGGAGTTCTTCGGTTATATCCCAAATTTATAAGTAGTCTAAATATAAATAGTTGAACTTTCCGACTTTAAAGGCAGCAATCTAATCTAAGAATATTTTCTTAACTTACTGTTTATCTGATAAGTGTTAGATATTTGTTGGAAATAGTTGATCCGAAAATAATTTAATTCATATTCTGCAAAACCATATTATATTTTGACAATAATTTGGATGCCGAGTGCGGAAAACAGTGTTTGAATATCTTCTTCAAGGTCTATCGGGTCAAAAACAATCTGATCTACCTGTTGTTTTATAAGCCAGGCAGCCAGTTTGATGGCTTTCCCGTGCTGCCCGGGTGACACAGGATTTCTTACAAGCTTACTGTTCAGAAGATCACCACTAGTATTCATTTCTCTCAGCTCAATCCATGCTGCTCTCCCAAATGTTTTGGCAATATTTGTTTTGGATTCGTCGAGCAGCAGGGCGACCTTTTTAAAGGTCTTTTTTTCCGGTTCGTAGTGGATGGTGGTGTTAGCGAGGTTGGGAATTTGCCGGTGCAACTCTTTTTCAATTTTATCTATCAGCAAATGAGCGCTGTCAATATCTTTTTCTTTCACCTGCAACACAATATCGGCAAAGAGCATACTGCCTGAACGGCGGATAAAAAGTCGTTCTGTTTTTCCCACATCCGGAAAGTTGTCAATTACTTCCCGGGCTTTTTTTAGTGTTGGAGAATCCGCAGAGGCATCCATCAGCGACAAAAAAGCGTCACGTAGAATTTCAAAAGCGCCGTAAAAAATCATCAGGACAATAATCACTACCGCTACTTCCTGAGCATAAGGAATAGAAAAATGCCAGCCCACAATTCCGGCAATAACCACGCCGCTGGCACCAATATCGCCCAGCCAGTTTAAGGCATCGGCTCTGACACCAGGAGACTTAAGCCGGTTGCCGGCTTTTCGTTCGAAAAAATAAAACACAGACTCCAGCAATACCAACACCAGCATAAAAAAAAGTGTTCCCCAAATATTCTCGGGAGTTTTTATGCCATGGCTGAAAAAAACTGTCCTTATAATTCCATATCCGGCAAGCAAAATTGTAATCCCTCCCAGTGTTGCAGCCATATCTTCCAACTTGTTCATCCCGAAAGGAAACCGACCCGACTTATGACCAGCAAAGCGCAAGGCTAAAAACAGCAAAAAAGCACCAATGACATCGGAAATGCTGTGGATACCGTCGGCCGTTATAATGGTGGAACCGACCCAAAACCCCCAAGAGAGTTTTGCAGCTGAAAAAATTAAATTGAGCAGTATCGAAGCAAGTAGCCAGGCTTCTCTTTCCCGCTTTTTCTTAAACCAAAGCATTCCATGAAATTTGTCGCAAACTTAATATAAATTTAATGAACATTAGTTCATATCTTACAGGATTCGGAGAATTAAGGTAAAATTAATATCCTGTAATCACCTCTGTTAAAGAGCTCCTTATCTTTTAAGCTACACAGCAATAAACAGGATACCTGCTGCAATAATAACCGAAAAACCAATAACGAGTGGTTTTCTCAGTTTACAGCTTCCGAGTGCCAGGGCATAAATGAGTTTTATGAGGTTATTGCTGGTGACAGCAATTAATGTGGCCTGACTCAAAATTGACAGAGCCAGCCCATATTTTCCGGTAAACAAACTCAGCAGAAAAGAATCCACATCGGTAACGCCCGCCACGAGCGAAAGGATGTCCAGCCCTTTATCACCATAGTGGCTGTATGACGAATTTTGTCAACAAAGCAAAGATGACAACTAAAATGACAAACAGCAGGGTTTATCAGATTATCATCCAATCATTATTTTTTTTCGGCCCTGGCTTTTGCCATCTTTGACAAAACCGCCTTCATTTGCTGAAGTTCCAAGCCATAGCCTGCCCAATCGTTCTGCTTTAAATAGTTCAGGGCTTTGTTATAATACTCAAGTGCTTTTTGTGCTTGTTTTGAAAAAGCAGATGTTCCTGTAACCTGCTGTGGCATCAAAACCTGCCCGGTTGTAGTACTCTGGCCAACAGGGACGTTAAAGACTGCTTTCAGGGCTTCATCAAGAGTCCTCCTCATTTCAATCTTCTCCTTATAAGCAACGATAACTCTTTTCAGTTCGGGAATCTGTCCCTGTTCTGATTGCAGATAAACCGGCTCCACATAAAGGAATGAATTTTTTATGGGAATCACCAGCTGGTTGCCTTTAATCACCTGCGACCCTTGCTGCCCCCAGAGAGTCAGCTCGGAAGAGATGTCTGGTTTCTGGTTAATACGTGCTTCGATTTGCATGGGGCCATATATCAGCTTATCCTTTGGAAGGGTGTAAACAAACAGATCACCATAATGAGGGGCATCACTACGGGCACATATCCAGGCTACCATATTATCTTTGCCAGAAGGAGTTAGTGGCAGCATCAAAATAAACTCCTCTTTTTTTGTTTTCGGTAAACGCATTATGATATAATAGGGGAACATTTTCTGCTGTTCGTTACTGTATATTTCGTTAGGAACTGCCCAGTAATCTTCCTGATTATAAAAGACTTTTGGATTGGTCATGTGGTACACATTGAACATTTTCGTCTGAATACTGAACAAATCAGTAGGATACCGGATATGCGCTTTCATGAAATCGGGCATGGCGCTATAAGGCTTAAAAAGTTTAGGATAAGTTTTTTCAAAAGTCTGAATCAAAGGATCTTTAGGGTTAATAACATAAAAGGAAACATTTCCGTTGTATGCATTAATTACTACTTTCACGGAGTTGTTAATATAATTTATTCCTCTTTCGATGGGATTTTGAAAAACAGGTTCCGAGTATGGAAACATATTACTCGTAGTGTAAGCATCGTGTATCCAAAAGAGATTACCATCCTTACCCACCACCGGATAAGGCTGACTGTCAAAGGAGAGGAACGGCGCAAGTATTTTGTCGCGTTGCCTGATGTTCCTGTAAAACATAATACGACTTTGGTCAGTAATGTAGCCGGTCAGAAGAATTTTAATATCCGAAAGTTTCCACGCATAAACCAGTCTCCTGAAAAGGGATGAAATGCGTACCCCTCCTTTACCCTTGTAACTGGAATAAACATTCACATTGCCTTTGGGATAATCAAACTCTTTGGCTTTAGTGTTTACCAAGACATATTGGCTTGTTTCTTCGCCATAATAGATAGCCATTTGCGTAAGCTTCAAGGGCACGGATGCTACCGGAGGAATATCTTTTACAATAAGTTCCGGCATACCGTTGGGCGTAATTTTATTTACCGGACTCATCACCACACCATATCCGTGGGTATAAATCAAGTGGTCATTTACCCAGGTTTGCGCACGGGCAGGGATTTCCGAGACAGGTAGCTCTCTGGCAGCCAGGGCTACCTCGGTGTATTTCTTAAAATTATAACGATCAACCTGTACACTACTAAAATCATAATACAAACGTATTTCCTGCAACTGTTTGTAGGTTTGTATTAAGGGTCTGCGATCCCACAAACGAATATTTTCAATAGTGCGATGATTTTCAAGGATGTTTTTATAAGTAATGTTCTGATCAACAGGGAAAGGCTTTACCTTAATTTTGTTAAGGCCATAAGCCTCCCTGGTCAGTTTGATGTTATTCAAAATATAAGGGGTCTCCTTTTTTAGTTCATTAGGTTTTACAATATATTGTTCGATGAGGCCGGGATAAATCCAAACAAAACCAACCCATATCAAAGCCCATGCCCCAAGAGTATATAAGAGAAGTTTCTTCTTTCTGTAAAAAGGGTATAAAAACAACATAAGAGAAACCAGTAAACTGAAAACGATGATAACGCGGTAAGCTGGTATCTGGGCGTACACATCCATGTAGGAAGGGCCATAAGCTACGCCGTGCGAAGAGAATAGGATGTTGTAAAGCTTAATGAGAAAAAGAGCAGAAATACCTAAACTGAAAAAAGCAGAAAGCTGTATCATGTGGTCTTTTGCTTTTCCGGAAATACGAAAGCTGTTTCCCTGGTAACCAAAAGCATTGTCAAGATAATAAGAGAACAGAACAACTGCAAAAGTGAGTGCTACCATAAAGAGATACCATCCCACAATAAACTGATAAATAGGGAGTTTGAAAACATAAAATCCGACATCTTTTCCAAAAATAGGCTCTTTTATTCCAAAAGAAGTAGGATGAACAAATTGTAAGAAACTGTTCCAGTGACCGGAAGCAGAGGAACCCATAACAATAGCAAAAAATAAGATTACTGCTGTCCAAAACCAGAATACTGCCTTCCCACGGTACAATGGCAGAATAAGAGCCCGCGGATCATCCTCCTGTAGAAAACTGTTGCCTCGGCTCAAACTCCCTCTTTGATAGGCCATACGAACGTGAAGGGACGCAAACAGAGCAAAAATAATAAAGAACAAGAGAAAAGAGAGGATCTGAGATAGAAGCATGGTATCGAATACCGAACCAAAGCCCATATTTCTAAACCAAAGCCAGTCTCCGTAATAATCCACAAACAGGCCGAATAAATAAAGCGAGGCCAAAATTATTACAGCCAGGATTATCCAATTTTTTAATTTTTTCATGATGTGTGCTTTTACAATATAATTTTTTCGTAAAACAGGTTGATTCTACAACAGCCAAAAGTAAACAAAAAAGCTTTCTTTTCAACCGGTTGCTCTATCGAAATAATTCTAATGAAAACAAACTGCAAATCTCAAACTCATTCGCCCACGGGTGGATTCATCCGGGCAGATAATTTTCAAATTAGAATTTTCAAAAAGTCAGACAAACGACTATATATTTTCTCATCTACCTGAATGAATCGATATTACAACCAAGAAAGATAATCCTAAAAAAGCTTGTCTTCTCTGGAAGTCTGAAAATTGTTTTTTGGAGCTTATTTGTTTTTTGTTTTTTCCGATTTGTTATTTCTTGAATATTACCCATAGAAAACAACATGGTGCCATATTATTTAGCCCTTTTTTAAAGAATTTTTTTGGGAAAATAAAAAAAAGCTTATTTTTGCCGCTCCAAACCAAAAAGGTACCATAGCTCAGTTGGTAGAGCAACGGACTGAAAATCCGTGTGTCCCTGGTTCAATTCCAGGTGGTACCACTTCCAAAGAATGTTTAATCCCTGAAAGTCAATGACCTTCAGGGTTTTTTATTTGCCTCATTTGAAGCTTATCCAAACTTTTCTCAAAGGTGTAACCAAAAAAACCTTTCGATCTTAAAACTTCCGCTTCCGGCTTTGGGAAGTGAATAACATAACTGTAATTAATATTCCCAGCGTAGTGGCCAGTGCATTGATAAGGATATGCGAAAGGGTATTGAAAAAATCATGCAGGCTGAAAACTTCGAGAAAAGTCAACAAAACCTGATGAAAGAAAACCAGTGTAAACGCGTATTTCAGAAACCCGGTAACCCCCAACTTTGACAGCCCTGGTTCTTCTCCTTTGGCATGCTCCAGTGTCGGAAAATAGAATTTTATTACCCCTGGACGGGCAAAAGCCATAAATACCAAGGCAGCAGCATGTAAGCCCAGCGTATTTTCAAAGAAATCAATACTTAGTCCGGTGATGAAGGCCAGCAACAGTAGCAGGCTTTTATTTGTATCAAAAGGAAGCAACAGAATAAACAGCAGGTAAACATAAGGAATGACATAGCCGCCAAACTGCACAGTATCAAGTACCAGCACCTGAAACAGTATCAGAAGGACAAAACGGATAATATTTTTTACATAAGCATTATTCATTTTTGACCTCCTCCAGCAATTTCATCTTTTCTTTCTTTTCCAGACTCTTGATGATGTAAACATAATGCAGACTATTGAAGTCGGTGCTAAATTGTAATCCGGCCTTGTTCAGGTTGTGATTTTTGCTTTTTTCAAAGTCATAGACAGTGCCGATGTTCAATCCGGCAGGAAAAATAAACGAATTACCACTCGTGATAATGGTATCGCCAATGTAGAGTTGAATATGTGCCGGGATGTCAACAACTTCACCAAGCCGTCCTTGCTTTTCGCCCCAAACCACGTTCACAAGCTGATTATCTTTCTTTATGCGGGCACTGATATGGGTGTGGTTGTTCAGCAGCGACATGGCCAGAGAATAATTTTGAGAAACACCAATTATAATGCCTGCTATTCCTTTGTCCGACAATACCCCCATCTCTTTTTGGATTCCCTGCTTTTTCCCTTTGTTTAGTACAATGTAATTGTTGACATGGTTCATCGTGTTGCGGATGACATCGGCCGGGATATATTGATAAGAGGAGTCTTCCTTCTCACGGTAATTACTATCCGGAGCAAGGGTATTCGTTAAAAGCATATTAAACAGACGAGCATTTTCTTCCAAAAGTTGCCGGTTTTTTTCTTTCAGGCTAAAATAAGCGGTCATTTTGTGGTAAGAATTAAATACGTCGCCACTAATATCGCTGGCCGCATTAAAACTTAGCATACGCTGATACGAAAAGCTATTCATCAGCATCACGAAAGATATGATTTCCAGTATGATAAACAGACTGAAAAACTGATGCTTCAGAAAAAAGGTCAGCAGGTTACGCATGCAATAACAACAAATTAGCTTACTTTATCAGGAAAGTAAATTTCTCAAAGTTCTTCAGGGCAATGCCCGTTCCGCGAGCCACGGCACGCAAAGGGTCTTCGGCAACATGGACGGGTAAATGTGTTTTTTGATGAATCCGTTTGTCAAGACCACGCAGCAGCGAGCCGCCACCGGCAAGGTAAATTCCGGTACGAAAAATGTCGGCAGAGAGTTCGGGAGGTGTATTCTCCAAAGCATGCAACACGGCGGCTTCAATTTTCGATATGGATTTGTCGAGGCAGGTGGCTATTTCTTTGTAGTTCACTATTATCTCTTTTGGAATACCGGTAAGCATGTCGCGCCCGTGAACGGCGTAGTCATCCGGTGGATTTTCGAGATCGGTAAGGGCAGCGCCTACCTCTATTTTGATACGTTCGGAAGTACGTTCACCAATAGTGATGTTGTGCTGCTTACGCATATACTCTTCAATGTCAGCATTAAAATCATCTCCGGCAATACGGATGGAAGTGTTGTTCACAATACCGCCGAGGGCTATCACGGCAATTTCACTGGTACCGCCTCCGATGTCGATAATCATATTACCGGTAGGTTCCAGCACATCGATACCGATGCCAATTGCAGCAGCCATAGGTTCGTGAATCAGTTTAATCTCTTTGGCACCGGCCTGCTCAGCCGAATCTTTCACCGCACGCTCCTCCACCTCGGTAATACCCGAAGGGATACAAATCACCATTTTCAATGCAGGCGGAAACAATGAGCCTTTTATGCCAATCATCTTGATCATTTCCCGGATCATATATTCGGCTGACTGGAAGTCGGCAATAACGCCATCCCGCAAAGGCCTGATAGTCTTGATGTTGTCATGCGTTTTGCCATGCATCATCATGGCCTTTTTTCCTACGGCAATGATTTTTCCGGTATTTCTCTCCAGTGCCACAATAGAAGGTTCGTCCACAACTACTTTGTCGTTAAAGATTATGACGGTGTTTGCTGTTCCAAGGTCAATGGCAATCTCTTTGGTCAAAAATGAAAATAGGCCCATATTTTATTTCTCCTTAATGCTCATGTTTTATAAATTCTTTTGCAAAGATACTTAATGTTTAAAATGTCGAACACCTGTAAAAACCATACTTATTTGATGTTGGTCGCAGTATGCGATGGAATCTTTATCACGGATAGACCCCCCAGGCTGAATAACAGCCTTAACTCCTTCTTTATCTGCTATCTCCACCGAATCGGCAAAGGGAAAGAAGGCATCGGAAGCCATCACGGCACCCTCCAGCGAAAGGTTAAAAGCATTGGCCTTTTCAATGGCATGACGCAAAGCATCCACCCGTGAGGTCTGGCCTGTTCCAGAGCCAAGCAGTTGTTTGTTTTTGGCCAGCACAATGGCGTTACTTTTGGTGTGCTTCACAAGCTTGTTGGCAAAAAGTAAATCTGCTATTTCCGTTGCTGTAGGTTTTGTTGTTGTTTTAATATCAAGGTTTGCATTGGTTTCGGTGACCACATCGCGTTGTTGCCATAAAACGCCATTCAATATGGAGCGAAACTGCTCACCGGCAAATGCGTAAGCTTTCTTTTTCAGGATAATCCGGTTCTTTTTAGCCTGCAAAATTTCCAGTGCTTCAGGCTCATAATCGGGAGCAAGAATGATTTCAAAGAAAATCTTATTGATTTCGGTAGCGGTGGCGACATCAACCGTACGGTTTGTGACCAAAACACCGCCGAAAGCAGAAACCGGGTCTCCGGCCAGCGCATCTTTCCATGCTTCTGTCAGGTTTTCGCGGCAGGCCAGCCCGCAGGCGTTGTTGTGTTTTATCACGGCAAAAGTGGTCTCGTCAAAATCGTCGATAAGGTGAATAGCAGCATCCAGGTCGAGCAGGTTGTTGTAAGAAATAGCTCTGCCGTGCAGTTGTTCAAAAATTTCTTCCGGATGACCGTAAAAAACACCCTGCTGATGCGGATTTTCACCGTAACGCAGCACATTTGCCTTTTGTTCGCTTTTCTTAAAACTTTGGATATTGCCGGGATTCATCCAGTTAAAAATTGCCGTATCGTAGTGTGAGCTCACATCGAAAGCTCTGGCAGCGAAATAGTGCCGGTCGTCCAGGTCTGTTTCGCCACTTTTCTGCTCTAATAGTGTCAATAAATCACCGTACATTTCCACGGAAGGGACCACCAGCACATCAAGATAATTTTTGGCAGCTGCCCGGATGAGGGATATCCCGCCGATATCTATTTTCTCAATGATTTCCTGGCGTGCTTCTGTGTGTGCCAACGTCTCCTCAAAAGGATACAAATCCACAATAACCAAATCGAAGGCCGGGATGGCATATTGTTGCAATTCCTTCAAATCATTTTCGTTTTCACGACGGGCAAGAATACCACCGAATACTTTGGGATGTAATGTTTTGACCCTCCCGCCAAGAATAGGCGGGTAGTCAGTCAGTGACTCTACCGTGCGTGCATGAAACCCGTTTTGGGTTATAAATTCATACGTCCCACCGGTAGAATAAAGTTCAATTTCCAATTCGGAAAGCTTTTTCAAGATGGGAAGAAGCCCATCTTTGTTAAAAACCGATACCAAAGCTGTTTTTATCTTTTTCACAATCTATTGAATTTTAAATGTTTAACTGAGACACCTTGCTTTTAATTTTCTTTTTGCAAAATACAAGGAAAAGATGAAATTTTCCTTTAATTTTGAAAATATATTTTTCGCACAGAAACTAATAGGGGATCAACGAAAGACCGGATAAAATGATTATTCTGAAACTCATATACGAAAGTCTGGTATTTGCTTATAAGTCATTGGTTATTAATAAAGTAAGAACGTTCCTTTCGTTACTCGGTATTACCATTGGCATTTTCTCCATTATATCGGTGTTTACGATTTTTGATAGCTTGCAATCAAATATAGAAAGCCAAATCAACTCGCTAGGAAGCAATGTCCTGTTTATTCAAAAGTGGCCATGGGTGATGGGAGGAGGGATGCCGTGGTGGAAATATTTTCAGCGTCCGCAGCCCACGAAAGAGGAGATGAGAGAGATTTTGAAAAGAAGTAACACCATTGCCGATGCCGCTTATATGTTTTCGGTTACCCGAAATGTTTACAGTGGTGATAACTCAATGGATAACCTTCCCATTGTTTCCGTTTCCTATCATTACAACAAAGTGATGCCTTTTGATTTGCAGGAAGGCCGGTATTTTACGCAAAATGAAAGTCAGGGAGGCAGGAATTTGGCTATCATTGGTGCTGACATAGCGAAAAACCTGTTTCCGCATGAAGACCCTCTGGAACGCCGTATTAAAATTTTCGGACGTAAATTATTAATTATAGGGGTGATAAAAAAGAAAGGAGAAAGCATTTTTAGCAATTCTTCCGATAGTTGGGTTATTATTCCCGTCAACTATGCCCGTACTTTGGTGAACCCTCAAAACATCAACGCATCCATCGTTGTCGTGTCAAAACCCTATGTGAGTGTAGATGCCATGAAAGATGAGCTGACCGGGATTATGCGTTCCATTCGCAAGTTAAAGCCCAGGGCCGATGACAATTTTGCCATCAACCAGACAGATATCATCAATAAAGGTTTTGACAAACTTTTCAGTGTGCTTGCCCTGGTAGGATGGATCATCGGCGGTTTCTCTTTGCTGGTGGGCGGCTTCGGGATTGCCAACATTATGTTTGTATCCGTGAAAGAGCGTACCAGCCAGATTGGTATTCAAAAATCCCTTGGTGCCAAGAAATATTTCATCCTGTTACAGTTTCTTTTTGAAGCCTTTTTCCTGTCCGTTCTCGGCGGAATAGTTGGTTTATTTTTAGTTTTTGTCATCACTTATGCCAGCTCATCACTGGTAGGTTTTACCCTCACCCTGACGCTAAAAAATATTATACTGGGCATCGGCGTTTCCGGATTCATCGGCATTATCTCCGGATTTGTTCCTGCCTGGAGTGCTTCCCGTCTTGACCCGGTAGAGGCCATGCGGTCAACTTTCTAGAAGGTTACTTCATATCGATGAGGTAATCCACATAAAGTTCTCCGTTCAGGGAATAATTTTCAGGGATAAGGTTAAGGTTGATAAAGCAGTAATAGCAAGGTTTCACCTTAGCCCAGTCCATAATCTGTGCTGCTGCTTTAAAAGTACCGCCGGTGGCCAGCACATCATCAACAACCAAAACATGAGTCCCCTCCGCCAAAGCATCTTTTTTCATTTCAAGAACATCTTCGCCATACTCCTTTTTAAATGATGCCGTATAAACTTCTCCGGGGAGCTTACCTTTTTTACGCAGGGGAATAAAACCTACGCCAAGCTGGCTGGCAATGGCTGTTCCAAGAATAAATCCACGGGCTTCAATACCAGCCACCATGGTTACTTTATCGCGAAAAAAGTCTGCCACACTGTTGACCACAATCTCCATGGAAAGCTTACTCATAAAAAGCGGGGTGATATCCACAAAACGAATTCCTTTAATCGGGTAGTCATCATAAAATCGCACCATTCCCGGAAAATGATCTTTTCTGGAATTTTCTAAATAAATCATAATACTTACGTTTAATGAATAAATCCTTCTCAATAAACTTTAACCTTACAAATATAATTTAAATAGTGCGTTCTTTAAGCGTAACTAAAGAAAAATATTGGGAGATTCGCGGAAGTGGTTTTTATTCGTCAGAAAACTCACGGAGCAATTTACGGTACTGTGAAAAGACACGGGCTCTGGAGACAAAGCCAAGATATTTCCCATCTTTAATAACGGGCAGATTATAGTTTCCGGTATCCTGAAACTTCTTTGCCACATCTTCCATGGTTTCATTGGGACTCACAAGAGGCTCGGGCATATACATCAGCTCATCAACACGAATAGTGTCATAGAGTTCGGGTTTAAAAATAATGTTCCTGATGTCGTTCATAAAAATTATCCCCTGAAAATTATTATGATCATCAACCACCGCCACAAGATTTCTCTCCGAGTTTGACAGTACCTGAACCAGGTCGCCGAGGTTAGCATTTTTGTTTATAGTCCTGAAGTTAGTTTCAATAAGGTTTGACACTTCCATCATTTGCAGCACCGCTTTGTCTTTGTGATGCGTTACCAGTTCACCTTTTTCTGCCAGTCTTTTGGTATAAATGGAGTGTGTTTCAAACAGGCTGATGGTAAGGTAAGAGAAGATGGCCGTAAAAATCAATGGCGCAAACAGCTGATAATTACCTGTAAATTCCGCCACAAGAAAAATCCCGGTCAACGGTGCATGCATAACTCCTGCCATAACTCCCGCCATACCCACGAGACCCATATTTTTTTCAGGTACATTGGCAAAGGGAAGCAGGTTAATCATTTTAGCATAAAAAACACCGGCTACGCCTCCCATAAACAACGATGGAGCAAAAATACCACCAACCCCGCCACTCGCACCGGTAGTAGCCATAGCTATCACTTTGAAGACCAAAATGAGAGCCAAAAGCAAAAGTAAATGCCATATTCTTCCCGAAGAGGCAGCTATATTTTGATTAATAAAAACGCTGGCGTTGCCGGAAATCAGCAAACGCAAAAACTCATAGCCTTCACCATAAATTGAGGGGAAAACATAAATGATTATTCCCAGAACTATTCCACCTACCAGAATTTTATCAATCTTCCGCTTGAACTTATCCATCAGATTTTCTATCAGAAAAGTCGTGCGGGTAAAGTAGAGCGAAACCAAACCGGTAAAGATGCCGAGAAGTGCATAGTATGGAAGGTTGTCCACCTGATAAGACTGACTCAGTTGAATAGAAAACAACACCTGGTTGCCCATTAGAAAATAGGCCATGGATGCTCCTGTAACAGAGGCAATCAATATGGGAATAAGACTGGCCATGGTAAGGTCAATCATTAAAATCTCCAAAGAAAAAACTGTTGAGGCAATGGGAGCTTTAAAAATTCCGGCGAGCGCACCACTGGCACCTGCGCCTACCAGAATAATAATCGTCTTACGGTTCATGTGGAACCGTCGTCCCAAAAAGGAGCCGATGCCTCCACCAGTTAGAACAATAGGAGCCTCAAACCCCATGGAGCCACCGAAGGTAATAGTAAAAATGCTGGCTATCATCGATGAATACAGGTTATGAGAGGGCAACCTGCCAAAGCGCTTGGAAATAGCATGAAGAACAATACTTACCCCATGCGACAGCTTGTCTTTTACCACATAATTGGTAAACAAAACCGTGAGCGAAAGCCCGATAAGCGGAAGAGCAAGATAAGCGTAGTACCCTTTCCCAAAGTCAAAACCCTGCGTAACCCATTGATGAGTATAGTAAGCAATATTTTTTAGAAGAACAGCAGAAACGCCTCCCCAGATACCAATGACCACACTAAGCAGCAGAACCTCAATCCTTAGCTGCCGGTTGTGGATACTTGTAATTGGTTTTTTCAGTATTTTATGATAAATATCCAACTTATCTTTTTTTAAGACGCCGCAAAAATAAACATATTCCCGTGCTTTTGTAATTTTTAAAAAGAAATTATTGCTCTAAATTACTGCATTTTGCATTGGTGCTAAAGACAAATAAATCAATAGAATACGAAAACAAGTATTTATTTGCTGCCATTAATATCATCAGGAAGCCGTTGTGAGGTAGTTAATCTTCGGAAAATTCCTTGAGCAACTGGCGGTAATGTGAGAAAACATTGGCACGAGAGACAAACCCCACATACTTCCCGTTGTCCAGTACCACAAGATTATATTTTCCCGAATGTTGAAATTTACCGGCCACAGTTTCCATATTGTCGCTTAGCTCCACAATGGTAGAAGGGTGAAACATCAGGCTTCTTGTAGAAACCGTATCGTACATTTTCGGTTCAAACATAATATGCCTGATCTGATCCATGACTATAATACCAAAAAAGTTATCGTCATCATCCACTACCGGGAAGATATTCCTTGTGGAGTCGGCCACTACTTTAACCAAATCGCCCAGGTTTTCTTCGGGATGCACTCTTTTAAAATTGGTTTCAATGAGATTCTCAATACTCATCATAATGAGTAAAGCTTTGTCTTTATGATGTGTGAGCATATCGCCATGTTTCGACAGCTGAATGGTGTAGATTGAGCGATCTACAAAGACCCGTGTTAAGCCGTAAGAGGTGGTAGCCACGATCATAATGGGGAAAATGAGGGAATAGCCACCGGTGATTTCAGCAATAAGAAAAATGGCTGTCAGCGGGGCATGCACCACCCCAGCCAGCAAACCAGCCATCCCCACCAGCGCAAAGTCACTTACCGGCAGACTGGCCATACCGAAAAAGTTGAAAGCCTTGGCAAAAAACAGCCCGGTCATAGCTCCAATGAACAATGTTGGAGCAAAAACGCCGCCAATACCACCGGCTCTGAAAGTAACCGACGTGGCCACCACTTTCGCAAGAATTATCCCCAGCAACAAAATCAGGGCAACGCCTTCGTTGCCTTTCAAGCCATAGAAGATACTGTGATTAAAAATAAAACTCAGGTTTCCTTTCAACGCAGTATTTATGGCTTCATACCCCTCGCCGTAGAGCGAAGGCATGAGGAAAATGAGTAGCCCCAGCACAGAAGCTCCGACTATAAGTTTGGACAGCCACCCGGGAATTTTATCAAATAGTTTGCCAGTGAGAACGTAACCTTTAATATAATAAATCGAGATGAGCGCACAAAAGATACCCAGAGCAAAATAATAAACAGTATCAGACAGGTTAAACCGATAGATAACCTGAAAAGGATAAAGAACATCCTGTCCCAGAAAAGCATACGATGTAAGTGCTGCCACAATGGAAGCAAGTAACAGCGGTACCAGTGAGCTCATGGTCATGTCGAAAAGAATAACTTCGAGGGCAAACACAATGGCTGCAATGGGCGCTTTAAAAATAGCTGACATGGCTGCCGCCGAAGCAAATCCCAGCACTGCAACAACCTGTTTATAGTTCAGCCCAAGGGTTTTAGCAATAAAAGAGCCAAAGGCAGCACCGGTGACTACCGTTGGCCCCTCCAGCCCCACCGAACCACCAAAACCAACGGTGATGGTACTGGTTATGATAGAGGAAAAAGTATTGTGAAATTTGATAAAGCCGTGGTTTCGCGAAATGGAATACAACACGTTAGGAATTCCATCACGTACAGGTTTGCGCAGAATATATTTTATGAAAAGTACTACCAGCAACAATCCCATGGCAGGATAAACTACGTAGAGATAATTTGAATAATCAATTTCAAAACCGCCGGTGAGTAGTCGTTTTATGAAAAACACAAGGTTTTTCATAATAACAGCAATCATTCCGGCCAGAAAGCCCACAACGATGCTGAGGACAATCATCAACTGCTTGTCAGGAATCTTTCTGCTGAGGACAAGTAACCGGTCGGCGAGTTTTCTTTTTCTTTTCATGGTCAGGGGGCAAATGTAAAAAGATTCCGCCTTTTTTGGCACCGCATAGATGATATTTTTCCTTTTTGAGAAAGTCTGTTAACTTCTCCATAGATTTTCAAACCGGAGAGTGAACTATAAGTACTCATTTTTTGCTTCTAAAACGATTACCAATTGATAAAGTGGACTTCAAATCCGGTTGCTTTATAGGATTCAATCACCTGCATTCGCGATACTTCTGCCTCTTTTCTGGTTATAAAAGCATTGGAAGTGCGGTGTCCACTGTTTGTTTTGCCCCAGTTGGGGATAATCTTAATCAGCATACCATCAAATTTATAATTCAGGTTATAAGCTGATTTCTCTTTATGTATATTACTAATATACAGACGATATTTTACATCACGGCCTCCTGTTGGGTCACAGAAGCAAGAAGAAAAGACATAGTAAAAATAAGGACCGTGGTTGTATGCCGGGATAAGCTGTAGGGTATTTGGTCTGGCTTCCACTGTTTTAGGATTCAGGTTATTTCGATAAACCCGACCGATAAAGTCGTAGCAAACCGTTATACCGGCAACCAGTAAATCCATATCACCGTCGTGGTCAAAATCGCCCCAGAGAGCTTTGCCGCTACTTACCCCCGGGATGCCGGTAACAATTCTTTTAAAGTTAAAGGCTCCTTCATTTTCATAAACTTCAGTATAGGGTCTCTCCATCGACTCTCCGGTCATAACAATGTCAGGATCGCCATCATGGTCATAATCAGCCGCGTCAATACTGCACGATTTCAGGGAACGAATGGAAACAGGGATATTGACAAAAAGCTCGTTTTTTTCGTTGGAATAAATCCGGCAGTCGGGAAAACCATCTTTATCCTCGCCGCTAATGATAAAGTCGAGGTCGCCATCGCCATCAAAGTCAGCCCATCGCGCATCGCTGTTTTGAAGCTGGACAAAATGCTGTTTCAACAGGTAATATTTCCCCTTTTCATTAATGTAAATAGCCGTAAACGGTCCTTTGCCATTGTTGCCGGTAATAAGAATATCCAGATCACCATCTCCATCGAAATCACCCCAGCGGGCAACACCGTTGTAAACACCAGATACCTGAATGGGGTATTTAGTAAAGACACCATTATCATTCCGATAGATAGTCGTAACCAGCTTATTATCATATCGCTTGCCGGTAACCAGAATATCCAAATCGCCATCGTGATCAAAGTCACCCCACTCCACCGAGCCATCCGACAAAGGCGTGAACGCCTGAGGAACAAGGGTAAAATGCCGATGGCCATCATTACGATAAAGGTTCATTACCGGTTGATTTAACGCGTTAAGACCTGTCATCACAATATCCTGGTCACCATCCTTATCGTAATCAGCAACCGCAGCATCTCCACGGTGCAGAGCCGGAAAAGGCGACCTCAAGAGGCCAAACCGCTGGTTTCTGAGGGAGCCCGCAAGTTGTGAAATAACGAGATGCTTATCGTGTACATAATAATCGCCATCGAGAAAAACATCCGGCCGGTGGTTATTGTTCACATCAAGCCAGCTCATCACTGGTTGCATCACCCCTTTAAGGCTGGTGTGCACTTTTGTAAAAACCTGAGCATGTATAGCCATGGAAGCCATAAAAAACATCAAAAGGAGAAAGTATTTTTTATTCATGAGACCGTTGTCTGTTTTCAACCAAAAATAAACAATATTTTTGAATGACAGAAAGGGTATTTCGTTGTGAGATTCCTCACTCCCTCCTTCATCATTTACTCCTTCATCATTCCAAAAGCCAGATAGTTTCCCGGATTTTACTATTTTAGTCACCGCAAAGCACTCTTTTATGAGAAAAATATTACTTATTCCACTGATTTTATTGATTTTAACTGTAAGCTGCAGAAACCCGTTTGATTCCGGCAGACGAGAAAAAACACGACATAAAAAAATAGATTTGCTGGATTCTATCCTGGCCAGAAAAAAGATTATTGCACTGACAGATTACAGTCCCAACACCTTTTTTATTTATCGTGGTGAGCGCATGGGATATCAGTATGAGCTTCTGAATGCTTTTGCTAAGTATCTCGGTGTTTCGGTGGACTTACGTATTGAGGCAAATCTCGACAGCAGCTTTCGGTACTTGCAGGAAGGCCGGGCAGATGTGCTGGCCATGGGGCTGACGGTAACAGGTAACCGTACCAAATTTCTTCTTTTCAGCGAACCGCTTTTTTATACTCGTCAGGTACTGGTGCAACGAAAACCAAAAAATTATCAGACGATGGCTACTGCAGATGAGATTAATGCCCATCTTATCCGGAATCTCATCAACCTTGGCGGTGTTACCATTCACATTCGTAAAGGGTCTGTCTATTATCAGCAGCTGCTGAACCTGGAAAACAACATTGGTGACACTATTTATATTGTTCAGGATACGCTGAGTACCGAGATGCTGATTCAGGAGGTGGCAGAGCATAAAATCAATTATACTGTGGCAGATCAAATTATCGCCCGGAATTCGGCTAAAATTTATCCTAATATCGATGTGAAAACACCCATTAGCTTTGAGCAGAAAATAGCCTGGGCTGTACGAAAAGATCAGAAGCACCTGGTAGATACGCTGAATTCATGGCTTCACAGATTTAACAAAACGCTGGAATCAAGGCTTCTATATAATAAATACTTTAAAAACATGCGGGTAAAACGCCTTGTCAGGAGTGCATATTATTCTTACACCGGCGGAAAACTATCACCCTATGACAGTTTGATAAAAACAGCTGCCAAACAGATACACTGGGACTGGCGGTTGCTGGCTTCCATGATTTATCAGGAGTCGGAGTTTAAACCACATGTAACATCGTGGGTTGGTGCTTATGGCCTGATGCAGCTTATGCCGGAGACCATGGAAGCTTATGGAATAACCGAAGATTCAAGTGAAAAAGCACAAATCTATGCCGGAGTACGCTTGCTGAAATCTTTCGAAAGCCAGCTGCCTCCAACCATTACCGATTCGGTGGCTAAGATAAAGTTTGTGCTGGCTTCTTACAACGGCGGATTGGGACATATATTAGATGCCCGTCGTCTGGCAAAGAAATACGGAAAAAACCCTAATGTATGGACTGGTAATGTGGATTATTTTGTGCTGCACCTGTCCGAAAAGAAATATTACCACGACCCGGCGGTACGCAACGGCTATATGCGCGGATGGGAGACTTATAATTTTGTGAAAGATATCTTCGGTCGGTATGAGGGATATAAAACGTTGATTAGCCATTAGTGATTTTGTTCCGGACTACTTTAAAAAGATATTCAGCAGGGATAAAATCAAAAAAACACACACAGAACCAATTTTACATCCCCATCTCCTTTTTTAACTGAGCCACCCATTTCCGGGCACGGTCTTCGGTTTTTTCCGGTTCGTTGTCGCCATCGAGTGCAAGCCCGTAAAACATACCGTTATGTGCTCCCTCAGAGTTTGCAAACTGGTATCCTTCCACAGGCCAGGCACCAATAACTCTGGCTTTTGTCTTTATTATTTCCTCATGATAAATCCCCAGCCCATCCACGAAATGATGCGGGTAAAGCACA
>VAPG01001193.1_pt1 | contig 30952 bp, 27 predicted proteins | sample 3393851 | NCBI WGS metagenome assembly VAPG01 (sample SAMN08290438, study PRJNA428436) | hydrothermal vent metagenome | isolation source: Deep-sea hydrothermal vent chimney | place: Atlantic Ocean: South-mid Altantic Ridge | depth 2194 m m
ACAAGAGGCATTTTATCCTTCACTTCGGTAATTTCTTTAAGCATTTTAACGCAATGTGAGCTCCAGGAATAATGACTCCGGATACCATTAATACCGTTACGGGAAAATTTATTCCATAAATCATGATCGGTTATAATATTCTTACAGGCCACGGCAATAGCCGAGCTGTCAGTGGGATCAACCAGAAAACCATTATCACAGTTACCGATAATGTCCGCCGGCCCCCCATCGTTAGTGGCAACAATGGGTACCCCGCAGGAAGCGGCCTCGATAAGGGTGAGACCAAAAGGCTCGATAAGGGCGGGGTTGACAAAAACACCGCCACCACTGGCGCAGAGCCGGTAAAGTTCCGGAACCTCGAGGCTGAAATTATGTTTCTTGGGGATGGCCATTTTACCATAAAGATCATATTGGTCCATGAGGAGCAACATTTCGGTCAGGACATTCTGTTCATTCTCCTCCATCTCGGTAATATTTTTTCTGATCCCGGCAAAAATGGCCAGATTAGCCATGGCCTGTAGCTCCAGATCCTCACCATAGGCGGTTATGAGGCCGGAAATATTTTTACGCTGATCGGGACGGCAAAGAGCCAGAACAAATGGCTTCTGAGGCCCAACCCAGAAACGCTGCAGCTCATTTATCAGGGTCATGTGGGCCTGTTTTGAGACCTCATCGCTGTGACTTGGATCAATTTCGTTATCGTAATAGGGGTAGAAGGTATCAACGTCAATACCCGGCGGAATAACGGCGTAGCGGCCGCTCTCATGATTCCGGTAAAGACCGTATTGATTTTTTAATTCATGGTTGGTGGAGGTGATGATCAACTCGGCATTCTCAATGATCTTTTCCTCTACCTCTATACGGTAATTAATCTGGTATTTACGTTGTAATTCCTGTTCTTTGGCCCCCTCGTTCAACAGCCGGTTTTTTTTATGTAGCCCCATGGAATGCCCAGTAAAGATGAAGGGCATCCCAAAAATACGGGCCAGCTCCTGAGCCACGTAACCGCCATCGGCATAATGACCGTGAAAAAAATCAGGAATCCGCCCTTCATCGCGGATAAAACGTACTGTGCGGTCAACAAATTCATCCAAATGGGGCCAGAGCAGCTCTTTCCTGATATATTTCCGCCCGCCGCACGGCAGGCGGATCAACCGAGCCTTGTCATTAAGAGGCTCAATGGGTCTGGCATAAGATGGCGATAATCTTTTGTCCTCAATAAGACGGGTAAAGAGATCGACCTGGGCCACTTCAGGCCGACAGCCCAGGGTCTGAGCTAACTCCAGAACATATTTTACCTGACCACCAGTATCGGCATCCCGGCCTAATTCCGGGGCCTCACCACGTACCAGACCATGAATGCTGAACAATTGAATATAAATGCCCTTCATCTCAGTATTTCTCCTTTCCGCCTTCTCTCTTTTTTAGTTTTTGCGTAATTATTTAGGGAGGACTGCAACTTACTCTCAGCTCTTAGCCGTAATTATTACCAGGCTGACGAACCAAACAAATTTAATTATAACACAATTTTATATCAACCGGGCACCAAGTTCACAAAATAGAGCTTTGGTCAGGCAAAGGCCCCCGGTGTTGCGAATAAGTTTTTCAATTGACAAGCCCGGCGCATTATATTAGCCATAAAGGCTATAATATTCATCAGGTCTGCCATAACAGCAAGGAGGAGGTTTCATGAAAGAAGCACGTCTTATCAGAAACGTTGGTATCTTCGGGCACAGTAAATGCGGCAAGACCTCCCTCGCGGAGGCCATATTATATACCTGCGGGAAGAACTCCCGTTTAGGTAAGGTCGATGACGGCTCAGCGCTGATGGATTTTGAACCCGAGGAAATCAGCCATAAACTCAGTATAAATTCCTCTTTCAACCGCTGTACCTGGAAAAAACACGATATATTTCTCACCGATACACCCGGCGATGACAATTTTTTAAATGACGCCTTTTTTGCGGCCCAGGTGGTTGACAGCGCCGTCTTCATCGTTGGCGCCGTGTTAGGCATCAAAAACCAGACTGCCAAGATCGCTGACTTTATCTTCAACAACCAGCGGCCCGCCCTTATTTTCATCAACAAAATGGATCGTGAACGGGCTGATTTTAATGCCGCCGTAAATGGAATCAAAAAGGATCTCCCCTTTAAAACTGCGGTAATCCAAATCCCCATAGGAGCGGAAGACAATTTCAGGGGAGTTATCAACCTGCTGACCTTAAAGGCACTCCTCAAAGATAAAAGCGGAGAATTTACGGAGGCCGAAATCCCGGCCGAGATGGTGGAGGAGGCCACGGTTTGGCGTGAAGCACTCATGGAGTCCGTGGCAGAGACAGATGACGATCTTATTGAAAAATTTCTGGAAGAAGGCAGCTTAAAGGACAGCGAGATTAAAGAAGGTCTGCGACGGGCGGTACGAGAGGCAAAATTATGCCCAGTATTAACCGGAGCCGCCGTCAACATGGGGATTCAACCACTTTTAGACGCCATTATCGATCTCCTGCCAGCCCCGGCTGAAATGTCGCCCAGAATCGGCACCGTCCCCGGCAGCAATGATATAATTGAGCTGCAGCCCACAACGGATGCCCCGTTCTCGGCCCTGGTATTCAAAACCATGGCCGATCCTTACGCTGGCCGTCTGACCATATTCAAGGTTATCTCCGGTAAATTATCCGGTGATATATTCTATAATGCCAATAAGGCCAAAAATGAAAAATTTGGCCAGTTGCTTACTATGGAGGGCAAAGAGCATAAGCCGGTGCAGGAGGTGGGAGCCGGAATGATCGCCGCAGTCACTAAATTAAAATATACTGAAACGGGCGATACCCTGTGTTTTGCAGAGCAGCCTGTAATCTTTGAAATGCCGGAAGCTCTACGCCCCACCGTCACTTATGCGGTCTCAGGTGCCAAAAAGGATGACGAGGATAAGCTCTTTGCCGCCATCAGCAAGATGCTGGCCGAAGATCCCACCCTGCGGCTGGGCCGGGAGAAACAGACCAACGAGGTCTTAATTTCCGGCACCGGTAAAATTCACCTGCAGATCACTGGCGAGAAGATACAACGCAAATTCGGGGTTGGCATGGAGCTAAAACTGCCCAAAGTACCCTACAAGGAGACTGTTCGCGGTAAAGCCAGGGTGCAGTACAAGCATAAAAAGCAGTCCGGCGGTCGGGGTCAATATGCCGATAACTGGTTGCAGATTGAGCCCCTGCCCAGGGGAGGGGGGTATGAATTCGTCGATGAAATTGTCGGCGGCGTAATCCCTAAACAGTATATACCAGCCGTCAACAAAGGTGTCCAAGAGGCCATCGTCAAGGGGGTAATTGCAGGCTATCCAATGGTTGATGTCAAGGTCTCACTGGTGGACGGTTCCTTTCATAATGTCGATTCCTCGGAAATGGCCTTTAAAATCTCCGGTTCCATGGCCTTTAAAAAGGGGGCCTTAGAGGCCAAGCCAATATTATTAGAGCCGATAATGAATCTCACCATTACCGTACCCAAGGACTATGTAGGCGATGTCATCGGTGATATTAACAGCCGCCGCGGCCGGGTCATGGGGATGGATTCCGCCCCGGACGGTGAGATAATCAAGGTGCAGGCGCCCATGGCCGAAATTCAGGAGTACGGTTCCCAACTCATTGCCATTACCGGGGGATTAGGCAGTTTTATGAACGAATTTTCCCATTACGAGGAGTTGCCAGCTCAGTTGACCGACAAGATCATTAACGAGGAGGCATAGTGAAGGCCGAATACACCTGCGGAATTCTGACTATGAGCGACAAGGGTTCAAGAGGCGAACGTCAAGACACCAGCGGTAAGAACCTACAGGGAATAATGAGGGCCGCCGGCTTTAGAATCGGCCCCTGCCAGATTATTCCCGATAACAAGGAGATAATCTCCGCCACCTTAAAAGACTGGGCTGACACCGAGAAACTTGATCTCATCATCACCACCGGCGGCACCGGGGTCAGTCCAAGCGATGTTACGCCAGAGGCCACAGCGCAGGTCATTGACCGTGAGTTACCGGGAATTGCCGAGGCCATGCGCCAGGCAAGCTTCAAAATAACCCCCCATGCCATCCTCTCCCGCGCCATATGCGGGATTAGGGGTGATTGCCTGATTATCAATCTGCCGGGCAGTAAAAAAGCAGCCCAGGAAAATATCGCCGTTGTCCTTAACGCTCTACCCCATGCTATTTACAAGATAAAGGGCGGCACGGCCGATTGCGGGTAGAGACAAGGCATGCCTTGTCTCTACGTGTTCAAAATTCAGGCGCAGTCAATCTCCACAGTCGGGCATAATTCCCCCTGACAGGCGGATATCTCACCGATAACATAGGCCTTTTCTCCCAGAGCCTCAAGCTGCATAATAACGTCTTCAACATCTTTTGAGCCCACTATCATAACCATACCGATGCCACAGTTAAAGGTACGGCACATATCATATCCACTTATTTTACCGCCCTGGCGCAGAAATTCAAAAATCGGCAGCAGCGGCCAGGATTTATGATCAATGACAGCCCGGCAGCCCTTGGGCAGAATTCGCGGAATATTATCAATGAAACCACCGCCGGTAATATGCACCAGCCCCCGAACTGGGAAATTCTTGATTATATTAAGTATCGTCTCGGTGTAAATTCTGGTGGGACGCAAAAGTTCCTCACCGAGAGGGCAGCCCAGTTCATCGACATAATCATCAACCTTGAGTCCAAGCTCCTCAAAACAGACCTTACGCACCAGAGAATAACCATTACTATGGATACCGCTTGAACCCAGCCCGATAATTTTATCCCCCACCTTAATTTCAGAACCGTCAATAATGGCATCGCGCTCCACAATACCAACAGAAAAACCGGCCAGATCATAAGCGCCGGCGGCATAATGACCCGGCATCTCGGCCGTTTCGCCGCCAATGAGTGAACATTTAGAGATCTGACAGCCCTTGGCAACCCCTTTTACCACGTTACTGGCCTGCTCTATATCCAAAACCCCCATAGAAAAATAATCCAGGAAGAAAAGCGGCCGGGCGCCGGAGACAATAACGTCATTCACGCACATAGCCACCAGATCAATACCAATGGTATCGTGACAGCCGCACAACTCGGCAATTTTCAATTTGGTACCTACACCATCGGTGGAGGCGACCAATACCGGATCCTGGTAACGACCGCTACCCAAGGCGAAAAGCCCCCCAAAACCGCCGATATCAGTTAACACGCCGCGTTGAAAGGTAGCGGCAACAAGAGGTTTTATATTATCAACAAAAGCATTGGCCTTATCAATATCAACACCAGCTTCGGCATATTTTGATTTTTTATCGGTCATAATTTTATGAGATTCCATATAGTTATAGTATTTTCTGCCCCAACAGCCTATCAAAGAAAAACACCGGGCAACCAACCTTACTTTTTAATCTTCGAGGCCACAAAAGTCAATTTATATTATCCTATTTTGCAGCTGGCTGGGGGAATTTAAATTATTCGCCGCCTGCGGCCCGGTTCGGCCTTCTTCCCACCAATATTGCCTATCGCCTTTATTAGCTTAAAAGCCCCCAAACCTCTGTTCAAGTAATAAATTAAGGCACTCATTTTTTTATTTTTTTAGCTTGCCTATAATACCACAATGTGGTATTTAATCATTTCATGTATTTCTTATTAACTTCTTATACTCTATAATTAGCGGTTTGTGTTATATTAAAACCGTTAATCACCGTCGGTGGTATTATGATTAGTGCTGAATTTCTTGCGGCCCGCAAGCGCTTGGGAAAGACCCAAAAAATAATGGCTGAGCTCCTGGGGGTCTCAATAAAGGCTGTCCACAGCTACGAGCAGGGCTGGCGTAAAATACCGGCCCATGTCGAGCGGCAGATATTTTTTCTTTTATCCAGGCTTAATAACGATGAGAAGAAGATAAGACCTTGCTGGGAGGTAAAAAAATGCCCCCCTAAACGCCGCAACAAATGTCCAGCCTGGGAGTTTCAGGCCGGTAAACTTTGCTGGTTCATAAACGGCACGATCTGCGAGTGCCAGGCTCGAAAAACCTGGCAGGATAAAATGTCCGTCTGCCGCCAATGTGAGGTCTTAATCACCCTGATAGAGAGCTTCGAAGAGCCAGATCTAATACAATTAGTAGCAACTATGCCCGACACAACGGGACGTGAAAATCATGGTTAGATCGTAACAGTTCACCAGGGGCACCAAAATTTTATGCTGCCTCTGTACTATAATAGTTCACCGGTGCCTTATATTCGGTGACTTTCATATGACTACATGAATAATCCGGGAGAGAAACAGCAGATGTCAGAATCTAAATTAGGTTTTAATACCAGGGCATTACACAGCGGCTACACCCCGGATTCCACTACCAGAGCCCGGGCGGTTCCCATATTCCAGACCGCCTCTTATGTCTTTGAGAATACCGAGCAGGCTGCCAATCTTTTCGCCCTGCGCGGCCCTGATTTCCCTGGGGAAATATACAATCGCTTCACCAACCCCACTTATGAGGCCCTGGAGGCTCGTATCGCCAGCTTAGAGGGCGGGCTGGCCGCCGCCGCCCTTTCTTCGGGGCAATCAGCCACCTTCATGGCTCTGCTTACTATTGCCAGTAATGGTGACAACATAGTGGCCTCAAATTCTATTTACGGTGGCACCTATACCCTTTTTGACCTCACCTTCCGCCAGAAATTCGGCATTGAGGTTAAATTTGTCGATCCCAATCCCCAGAGCATAAAAGAGGCTATTGACGGGAAAACCAAGGCCGTCTTCGCCGAGACCATCGGCAATCCAAAGCTTAATATCCTTGATATTGCCGGAGCCGCCGCAGTTGCCCATGATGCTGGCCTGCCTCTAATCATTGATAATACCTTTGCCACCCCCTACCTCTGCCGCCCCTTTGAATATGGAGCGGATATAATCGTCCACTCAGCCACCAAATGGATCGGCGGCCACGGCACCTCAATCGGCGGTCTGGTTGTTGATTCCGGTAAATTCGACTGGAGCGGCGGTAAATTCCCCGACCTCAGCACCGACGATCCCTCTTACCGGGGCGGCCTGAACTATTTGGACGAATTCGGCCAACTGGCCTATATTGTCAAGTTAAAGTCCCGTTTTACCCGAGACCTGGGCCCCTGTATGAGCCCCTTTAACGCCTTCCTCTTTTTGCAGGGCTTAGAGACGCTGGCCCTGCGCATGGAGCGTCACAGCGAAAACGCCCTGGCCGCCGCCCGCTTCCTCCAGACGCACCCCAAGGTAAGCGAGGTCATTTACCCCGGCCTGACCGAACACCCCAGCTATGAACAGGCCCAAAAATATCTCCATAATGGTTTTGGCGGTATGGTGGGTTTCCGTATCAAGGGAGGGCTGGCGGCCGGCCGCGACTTTATTGAGAGTCTCACGGTCTTCTCGCATCTCGCCAACGTGGGTGACGCAAAATCGCTGGCCATCCACCCAGCCAGTACCACCCACTCGCAGATGACTCCTGAACAACAGATAGACGCCGGAGTCACAGAGGATTTTATCCGCCTGTCCATCGGTATTGAAAACATAGAAGATATTATTGCCGATTTAGAGCAGGCGCTGTAATCTATTCGGTCATGAAGAAAACAATTGGCCCGGCTGAAACTAAATATTTCCAACTCCCAGGCTCTCTGCTCTTAGACAATAACGACTCCCTCCATGAGGGTACAATTGCCTATGAGACCTATGGGCAATTAAATAAGGCAGCCGATAACGCCATTTTGATTTGTCACGCCCTGTCCGGTGATGCTCATGCCGCTGGTTTCCATGCCGGGGCCAGCAAACCCGGCTGGTGGGAGATTATGATCGGCCCAGGCAAGGCCATTGACACCAACAGATATTTTGTTGTTTGTTCTAATATACTGGGGAGCTGCATGGGGACCAGCGGCCCCTCAAGCCTTAACCCTGCCACCGGCCTGGCCTACGGCCTAAAGTTTCCGGTAATTACCATTGCCGACATGGTCAAGGCCCAGAAACAGCTCATTGATTTTCTGGCCATTCCCCGCCTTTTGGCGGTAATTGGCGGTTCCATCGGCGGCATGCAGAGCCTGGAATGGACTATTCGTTACCCGGAGATGGTATTTTCCGCTATTCTTCTCGCCACCACCCAGCGTCATTCCGCCCTAGCCATCGCCTTTAACGAGGTAGCCCGACAGGCGATTATGGCTGACCCAAACTGGCAGGCGGGCGATTATTATCAGGGAACTAAACCGGATATGGGCCTGGCCGTGGCCCGCATGATTGGTCATATAACCTATCTCTCAGATGAAGCCATGCGCCATAAATTCGGCCGCCGCCTACAGGACAAAGAGGATTTCTCCTTTAATTTTGATGCCGACTTTCAGGTTGAAAGCTATCTGCGCTACCAGGGTAAAAAGTTTGTCGAACGTTTCGATGCCAACTCCTTTCTGTATATCACCAAGGCGGCGGATTATTTTGACCTGGCTCCCCGTCCCCGGGCCGATGGCAGCCTTAAATCGCCCTTTTCCAGGGCCAGAGCCCGTTATCTCGTGGCCTCCTTTACCTCAGACTGGCTTTACCCCACCAGGGAGTCACGAGCCATGGTCAAGGCCATGAAGAAGAACAGCCTGGATGTAAGTTTCTGTGAGATAGAGGCCAAATGGGGCCACGATGCCTTTCTCCTGGAAAGTGAGCGTCTGTCAAACCTTATGAGCGGCTTCTTAGACAGAATGGGCCGGGAGTCTCAGGATTATGCGCTTTGATCTCGAGATAATCGCCTCCTGGATAGAGCCCGGCACCAGGGTACTTGATCTGGGCTGCGGCAGCGGGGATTTATTGTATTTCCTGGTACAGAACAAGGAAGTAAGGGGTACTGGTATTGATTTTGAGGAGGCCAATATCGCCCGTTGTATTGAGCGGGGGATCTCGGTTATTCAGGGAGATATTAACGAAGAGGTCTTGGATTACGCCGATAACACCTTTGACTATGTTATTCTGAGCCGTACCCTGCAGCAGGTCTATGAACCGGAGGCCCTGCTGAAAGAATTACTGCGCGTGGGCCGCCACATAGTGGTGAGTTTCCCAAATTTCAGTCATTGGTTGTGCCGGATGCAGATCTTTTTTCAGGGCCGGACTCCCACCACCAGTCAGTTGCCATACAAATGGTATAACACTCCGAATATCAGGGTAATTACCCTGAGAGATTTTCGTGAATTTGTCCAAAAAACCGGCTTTAAGATTATCAAAGAAACGGGGATTAATACCCAGAATGAAGACCTGCATGGCCGGGTTATTCGTTTACTGCCTAATCTCCGGGCCACCTATGGTATATTTTTAATCGGCCATTGAGATTGGAGGAGGTTGGCCTGAAACAATCTGCAAGGCTTACATTTCGCAATGTTATAAAGTCAAGAGTGTGGTTTGTTGAGTGCTTACCAAAACTCTAACCAGATACTGCTGATTCATTTCACCACAGAGAATAGGGGCATACAGAAAATTCGTAAAATTTTACCCGTATCATCCCATAGAAGGATCGGATTTTAATTATGAAACCAATAACTACAATCAAGTGCGTTGATGAAGAAAGTCAGATCAGCACCTTCTACGACCAGATTCCCGAGGTCGTGAACAACCTGCTGACTTTTTGGAATACCAAGGAGGGTTTTGAGCATCTTGAACCAACACCCATGCCCTCCCATGAGGCCGTGGTCGGAATAATTCACAAGGCCCGCAGCCTTCTATTTCCCGGCTACTTCACCAGCACCAAGCTCAAAAAGTCTAATCTGGCCTATTTCTTAGGCCAGGAGACCACGGAACTTTATGCCGATTTAAGCCAGCAGATAGTTCTCGCCCTCCAGCATGACTGTGTGCGGCGCAATCTGCCCTGTTCGTCCTGCAGGCCCAAGGGCCATGAAATAGCCCTGCGCTTCATTGAGACTCTGCCTGAAATGGAGGCGATGCTTACATCTGACATCCAGGCCGCCTTAGATGGCGATCCGGCGGCCAAGGGGGCCGATGAGGTTATTTTCAGTTATCCCGGCCTGCTGGCCATCAATGTTTACCGGATGGCCCACGTCCTTTTAAAGCTTGGGGTGCCCATCATCCCCCGCATCATGACCGAACACGCTCACAGCCTGACGGGCATTGATATTCATCCCGGCGCCTCCATTGGCGGCAGTTTTTTTATTGATCACGGCACAGGGGTGGTCATTGGCGAGACCACTAAAATAGGCAGCCGGGTGCGCCTCTATCAAGGGGTAACCCTGGGTGCCCTCTCCCTGCCACAGGATGCTGGAGAACGCTACCGCGACCACAAACGCCACCCAACCATTGAGGACGATGTGATTATCTATGCCAACACCACCATATTAGGCGGTGAAACCACCATCGGTACCCGAGCCGTAATTGGCGGTAATATCTGGCTCACGGAGAGTGTTGAGCCAGAAACCAAGGTTCTGCTGAAACGCCCGGAGTTAGCCTTCCTTGGCCGCGACAGAAAAGCTACCAAATAATTTAGACATCCAGCATAATTGACTATTTTTTTATCATCCCACGCAAGGAGCAGCTATGAGTACCTATAACAACCTCACCGAAACTATTGGCCGCACCCCCCTTGTCCGCTTAAACCGTCTCAACCCAGGCCCAGCCCTCATTCTGGCCAAACTTGAATCCCGTAACCCCCTGGGCAGTGTCAAGGATCGCATCGGCCAGGCGATGATCGCCACAGCCGAGGCGGCCGGGGAAATTTCTGCCCAGACCGTAATCATTGAGGCCACCAGCGGCAATACGGGTATTGCTCTAGCCTCAGTCTGCGCCGCCAAGGGTCTGCGTTTGATCCTGACTATGCCCGACACCATGAGTATCGAACGTCGCCGCCTCCTGGGCCATCTCGGCGCTGAACTGGTTCTAACCCCCGGAGCCGAGGGCATGAATGGAGCAATTAACAAGGCGGTTCAGCTTGGGGCTGAAATACAGAATTCCTTTATTCCGGGCCAATTCACTAATCCCGCCAACCCGGAGATTCACCGTCGTACCACCGGCCCCGAAATCTGGCAGGATACCGCAGGTCAGGTGGACATATTTATTGTCGGGGTGGGAACCGGAGGTACAATTACCGGAGCGGGCGAGCTTTTAAAGGATAAAAATCCCAATCTCAAGATAATCGCGGTTGAACCCAGGGATTCACCGGTATTAAGCGGCGGTCAACCAGGGCCCCACAAAATTCAGGGTATTGGTGCCGGTTTTGTTCCCAAAGTTTTAAATACCGCCATCATTGATGAGGTCTTTCAGGTCAGTAACGAGGAGGCCATGCGTACGGCACGCTCATTAAGCACCACAGAGGGCATCCTTTGTGGTATATCATCCGGAGCCGCTGTCTTTGCCGCTCTTGAAATAGCCGCCCGGCCGGAAAATAAGACCAAAACTCTTGTGGTTATCCTCCCTGATACCGGGGAGCGCTATCTCAGCACTCCGCTTTTTACAGATTAATTCTGAAATTCTGTAAGTCAGGCAGGACATGCCCCCGCAACAGACCACAATGTGCTATTGCATTAATCTGCATAATATCGTAACTACTTAGGTGTGACTGTAAATTGCCCTAAACGCTGAGCTGTAACTGTTTAGCTGCAACTAATCTAAGCAGTTACGGCTACGAGTTAGGGGTAATTCTCTATCCTCACTAAATAGTTATATTAAATCACTGCCAAGGAGTTAAATAATGGCAACAATTGTCTCTTTAAATATCAGCCTCAGTAAGGGAATGGAGAAAAAGCCCGTCTCTGAGGTTACCTTAAAGGTTGATCATGGGATCATCGGTGATGCCCATGCCAGAAACTGGCACCGCCAAATCAGCCTCCTCGGCATTGAGAGTATCAACAAGATGCTGGCCGCCAAAAGCGATCTCGACCTGCCGCCCGGCTCCTTTGCTGAAAACATTACCACCAGCGGGATTGACCTGCCAACCCTGCCAATCGGCACCAGACTGCAATCTGGAGAGATCGAACTGGAGGTCACCCAGATTGGTAAAAAGTGCCATGATAAATGCAACATCGCCAAAAAGGTTGGCGACTGCATAATGCCCAAAGAGGGGATCTTCGCCAAAGTTATTAAACCCGGAGTTCTCAAGACCGGCGACGAACTTTTTATAAAATAACGGCTGACTGCTCAGCTGTACTCCATCCTGGAGTCTGCGCTTTCCTGAGCAGTTACATTAGTTTTAACTAAATGTGGGATTTAAAGTCTTTTTATGTTATTTTTCGTAATTCATTCTTCAACAGCTTTAACAAGGTAGACAATTGGCACACATCCTCTTAGTAGATGACGACCCGGCAATAAGAAAGGTATTTACCAAGATCCTTACAGTAGAAGGACATGTGGTTGTAGGCGCTGAGAACGGTCAGGAAGGTCTGGAGTTATGCCGGAATAATTCGTTCGACCTGATAATCACTGATATGCTGATGCCGGTTAAAGACGGCCTTAAGATGATCATGGAATTAGATGAGGTATTCCCCGAGACTCGGATTATTGCCGTTTCCGGCGGCGGAGTTATCGAGGCTGAACGTTATCTACACCTGGCCTGCACCATTGGCGTTAAAAAAAGTCTAACCAAACCGGTCTCCAAGGAGGCTCTGCTTACCGCTGTAAATGAGATACTATCATAATTTTTCCAATTTTATTCCCCCTTATAAGTTCTAACCACTAAGCGGCTTTCTTTTACAACCACTACTCTTAAAATATGTTACAGGTTAACAGTCTCAATCTCCAATACGGTGATAAATACCTCTTTAAGGACATCTCCGTCCGTTTGAACGGTCAGGACAGAGTTGGCCTGGTGGGGGTTAACGGCACCGGCAAATCCACCCTACTGAAAATGATGGCCGGATACCAGGAAACTGATTTCGGGGTCATAAGTAAGTCTAAAAAGTCCACCCTCGGCTATCTGCCCCAGGAATTTGAAGGCTTCGCTCCCGGCCGAACTCTGCGCCAGGAGGCGGAAACGGCCTTTGCCCATCTCCTAAAAATCCAGAGTGAGCTTGATGAGGTTAATAATCAATTAAGCGCCACTGACCCCAGCAGTCCGGGTTTTTCTGACCTTCTCCAGCAGCAGGGTGAGTTACAGATGCAGCTTGACAGCTCCGATTTTTTTCATATCGAGGGCAAAATTGAGAAGGTTTTAAGCGGACTTGGCTTTTCCGGCTCGGACATGAACCGTGATTGTGATGACTTCAGCGGCGGCTGGCAGATGCGCATTATGCTGGCCAAGATTCTTCTCACCCACCCCTCTTTTGTTTTTTTGGACGAACCCACTAATCATCTTGATATAGAATCACTGACCTGGCTGGAGGATTTTCTAAAATCATACCAGGGGGCCATGATTATCATCTCCCACGACCGGGCCTTTCTAGATAATTTAACCAATGTGACTTGGGAACTCAGTCTGGGACGGCTGACGGTTTACAAGGGGAATTACAGCTATTATATCACCGAGAAGGCCGAAAGAATGGCGGTTCAACGGGCGGCCTACAATAACCAGCAGGCCAAGATTCAACAAACCATGCGTTTTGTAACCAGGTTCAGGGCCAAGTCCACCAAAGCCAAACAGGTTCAGAGCCGGCTCAAGCAAATATCACGCCTTGATATCCTGGAGCTTGAAGATAGTGAGAATCGAATATCTTTCCGCTTTCCGCCCGCCATCAGCAGCGGCCGAATGTCAGTTACAGTCGAGAACCTGGCCATGAATTACGCTGACAAGCAGGTCTTTAAAGGTCTTAATCTCGAGGTCAACCGCGGCGACAAAGTAGCGGTGGTCGGAGCCAACGGAGCAGGCAAATCCACCCTGGTCAAGATTATTGCCGGGCATATTACCCCCGCCTCGGGAATAATACAGCCGGGCCATAATTGCCGTATTTCATATTTCGGCCAGCACCAGGCCCAGGAACTGGCCCCTGACCTGACAGTCATGCAGACCATGGAACAGGTTGACGTTGAGCAGACAGTTACCTCCATTCGTTCACTACTGGGAACCTTCCTGTTCAGAGGGGATGAGGTAGATAAAAAAGTAATGGTTCTTTCGGGCGGTGAAAAGAGCCGGCTGGCGCTGGCCAGAATGATTATGTCGCCCGCTAATCTGCTAATTATGGACGAGCCTACCAATCACTTGGATATGATGTCGCAGGATATTCTCCAAGAGGCCATGAAACAGTATGATGGCTCCATTATCGTGGTTTCCCATAATCGTTTTTTCTTAGACGGCTTTGTCAATAAGGTTTTAGAGATTAAAAACGGCCAGGCCGCCATGTACGAGGGAAACATTAGTTATTATCTCGAAAAAACCCGCTCAGGAACGGATAAACAAACGGGCGAATCACAAAAAACGGCCCCTCCCAAGGCAACGAGAAACAAGGAGGCTCGTAAGGCGAAGGCCGCTGCCAGGGCGGCGGCAGCCCATCGTCTCAAGCCCCTGAAGAAAAAACTGGCTGATTTTGAACAGGATATTGAAGCCCTGGAAAATGAGAAGGACAGTCTTGAACAGGCACTGGCCGATCCGGAACTTTATCAGGACCAGGAGGCCTTTACCGACAAAAGCAAGGAATATCAAGACATTACCAAACGATTAGAGAGTATATATCCCCAATGGGAAGAGGTGCAGGAGGCCATTGACCATATAGAGGCAGAGTCGGCGGCGGCCCCATAGAGTCAGGTGGTGAGGTGCAACTAAAGATTAAAGATGAGGTGGATGGTCAGCCGTTATTTTCCCGCTCCATCTCATACTCTTTAAACAGGCGGATAAACTTCTCTAAAACCAAACGGCTTTTATCATCCATCTTCACAAACTCTACCCCGGTCTCAAAGTTTTCCTTGCTACCGGGCCGACAATAAATAATTCGACCGCGAATATCAACCAAATCCTCCTCAAGAGCCAAAGTCATGCTCAACATAAACTTAGAGTCAATTTCGAAACAGGTCTCAAGGCATATCCCAGATTGCGAGACATTCAGGGTGCGCCCCATACTTTGACGAACCAGAGTACCATTTTCATCAAGACAAATATAAGATAAATTCAAGGATTCAAACCTTGGATACTGCCGTTTATTTTCCGCCACTATTATGCCCTCAAATATCACCCGGCAGTTTTAATACCACCAGACTGGTTACTCTATTTTTAGAATAACTGTTCAGCTGTGCCCCATCTCGGGGTCTGCGCTTTACTGAACAATTACGTTTTATATCGCAAAGCTGCCAATTAACTACCAACCTCCTTAACCCCAGCCAGAAGGCATGAACATCCGATAGTAATAAAACAGCTCAGCGCCAAAAGTCAAGCCTAAGGAACCATTCGCCCTATGGGGCTCACCGATAACGCCCCTGAAGAACACCAAAAGGCTCACGCCGTCTCTTGTACCTGTTCCACCCTGGCGCCCAAATCAATGAGTTTGGCGCTTAGATTATCATAGCCCCGTTCAAGATGATAAATCCGGGAAATTTCCGTTATACCCTGGGCCGCCAGACCGGCAATAACCAGCGAGGCGCTGGCCCGCAGATCAGTAGCCATAACCCTGGCCCCGGCCAGCAAACCACCCCCCCTGACAATGGCGTTACGCCCCTCAATCCTGATGTGGGCTCCCATGCGGTTCAACTCGGCGACATGCATAAAACGATTTTCAAATATTGTCTCCTGAATCACCGACAGACCACCATTGGTCAGGGTCATCAAGGCCATTATCTGGGCCTGAAGATCGGTGGGAAAACCTGGATACGGCATGGTTTTTATGTCAACATTACTCAAATGCCCCCGGCGGCCCGCCAACAGCCAATTGTTCCCGACCTCTATCTCCATCCCGGCCCGCCGTAATTTGTCTAAGAGCATGGGAAGATGATCCGGACGGCAGTTGTTAATCCTTATTTCCCCGCCAGTGGCACCCACAGCGATGAGATAAGTGCCGGTCTCAATCCTGTCCGGAATAATAGCTGTGGCGGCGGGCCTTAATTCCTTCACCCCGTCAATGGCCAGCATATCACTGCCGCGTCCTTCTATCCTGGCTCCCATGCCGGTCAGCATATCAATGAGATTAGCGATCTCCGGCTCCCGCGCGGCATTCTTGATAACGGTACGCCCCTGGGCAAGAGTCGCAGCCATGAGAATATTCTCAGTGCCAGTAACAGAGGGAATATCAAAGCATATATCAGCTCCCTGGAGGCGGCCAGGGCTCTTGGCCTCCACATATCCCTCCCGCAGGGTAATGGTGGCCCCCATCTTTTCAAAGCCCTGCAGATGAAAATCAATGGGCCGGGCGCCAATGGCACAGCCGCCGGGCAGCGACACCCTGGCCACTCCGCAACGGGCCAGCAGCGGCCCTAAAACCAATACCGAGGCCCGCATGGTCTTGACCAAATCGTAAGAGGCCTCAAAATTATCTATCTTGTCAGCGCAAATCCGCCACTCACTCCCGGCATCCGGCTGGCATTCCAGACCAAAGGAGCGCAGAAGTTTGACAATAGTCCTCGTATCACGCAGATTGGGAACATTACTGATGACATGAGTACCGGCGCACAGCATGGTGGCGGCCAGCAGCGGCAAGGCAGCATTTTTGGCCCCGCTAATCCTTATCTCACCATGGAGGGGATGCCCCCCCTCAATAACTAATTTTTCCATTATAAAATCACCTCACCTGGGCCTGTAATACACGGGGCAAACCAGCATAATCCCGATGTACCATCACCTGCTCATACTTAGAGCTTTTGAAAAGCCCCAAGACATAATCTTCCTGATCATAACCAATCTCCATAAAAAACCAGCCGCCTGGAGATATAATTTCCGGCAGACCGCTGGTTAAGCGCTTGATCTCTTCAATACCACCCTGACCGCCGTCTAAGGCGCCAGGAGGCTCATGGCGCAATTCCGGTTGCAGCTGCTCCATAACCTCAGCCGCCACATAAGGCGGATTGCTGGTAACGAGAGAGAAACGCCGGGTGCCACTAAAGGCGCTGTGCCAATCCGCCTGGATAAAATCAAGCCGCTCCGCCCTTAGGCGATGGGCATTTTCCCTGGCCTGCAACAAGGCCGAATGCCTCAAGTCAAGGGCCAGCCCCCGCATCCAGGGAAGCTCCATGGCCAGCGTAACGGCTATTATACCACTGCCGGTTCCCATATCTAAAAACAGCGGCGGCTGCGGCCCGGAAACTATGGGAGCGGCAAACTGCCGTAATACCTCTTCAATCAGAATCTCCGTCTCCGGCCGGGGAATAAGTACTGCCTCCGATACCGCAAATGAACGGCCCCAGAATTCCTGCTCGCCGATAATATAGGCCAAGGGCCGCCGACTGTGCAGGCGCTCGTCCATGGCCTGCATAATTAGAGAACTTACTGCTGCCGGAGGCTGACGGCGGGCCCGCAAAAAAATATCGCTACGCCCAAGACCGCTGAAATGGCCAATCATGAGTACCGCCTCGGCCTCGGCCTCAGGCGGCTCTATTCCACCCTCCACAAGGCGCTGGAGTACTGAATTATAAAGTTTAAGATAGGTCAAATTTACAAAAATCGTAACTATTCAGATATACTGTTTAAAAAAGTGACAGCAAGTACAACAGAGAATTACAACCAGATAAAGAGAGAGAGACTTATTGAATGTTTTTTAAGGCCTCAGCCTGATAATGAGAAATTAGAGGATCTATAATCTCATCCAGTTTACCCATCATTATATCATCAATTTTATAGATGGTAAGATTTATCCGATGGTCACTTACCCGGCCCTGCGGGAAATTATAGGTGCGGATTCGCTCACTACGATCGCCGCTCCCCACCTGGCTCTTGCGCTGGGCAGATATCTTGTCATGTCTTTCCTGCTCAAATTTATCCAACAGCCGGGCTCGTAAAACCCGCAGGGCGGACTCCTTGTTTTTGTGTTGAGATTTTTCGTCTTGACAGGTTACAATCATCCCGGTGGGCAGATGGGTAATCCGCACCGCTGAATCAGTGGTATTGACGCTTTGACCACCAGGCCCGGAAGAGCGAAAGATATCAAAGCGCAGTTCATCGGGGCGGATGTTCAACTCAACATCTTCGACCTCCGGCAGAACAGCCACGGTGACCGCTGAGGTATGAATGCGGCCCTGAGTCTCAGTTTCCGGCACCCTTTGCACCCGGTGTACTCCTGATTCGTATTTTAATTTACTGAAGACCTTTTTGCCCTTGATGAGGGCGATAATCTCTTTAAAACCACCAATACCAATGGGATTACTGCTTAAAATTTCAATTTTCCAGCCCTGGGCTTCGGCAAAACGAGAATACATCCGAAAGAGGTCTGCGGCAAAGAGCGCCGCCTCATCACCGCCGGTTCCAGCCCGGATCTCTAACAGAATATTCTTGGCATCATTGGGGTTGGGAGGCAGCAGCAATACCTTCAGGTCCTGCTCCATCTGCTGCCGTTTCTGATGAAGATCCGCAATGTCCTCCTTAATCATGGCCAGCATCTCGGCATCGCTCTCGGCCGCTAACATCTCCTCACTGGCCGCCAGCTCTTCACCAGCGCGGCGAAAGTCATGATACAGATCGTCCATCTTAACGACATGCGCATGTTCCCGCGCTATTTTCTGGTATTCATCCCGACGGCTCATCAGAGCCGGGTCAGAGAGACGGGACTCAAGTTCAAGCCGTTTGGTTGATAGATGCTCAAATTTAGCGAACATAGAAGTACCTTAAACGTATTGGCTCCAGTGAAGCTACCAACTACCCTGAAACAAAATAAGCATCACCGGCAAACCGATGATGCTTATAAAACCGTAACTATTCAGCGAGGGCTGCAAATTACCACCCTCAACTCGTAACCGTAAACCAGTAAGCGGTTAGTCTCAACAATTCCATATCAGCCGCCTAAAGACGGGTGACCAGCGGCCTGGACAAAATTATTTAATTATTTATTAGCCGCCTGAAAATGCTTGGCATATTTTTTCTTGAATTTCTCAACCCGGCCAGCGGTATCAACTAATTTTTGTTTACCAGTAAAAAAGGGGTGGCAGGCTGAACAAATTTCAACACTCATGGAGCTGTCAACGGAACCTAACTCTATCTTATTGCCACAGGCACAAGTGGCCACGATCTTATGGTAATCTGGGTGAATATCTTTTCTCATAACTTTCCTCTTGCGGATAAATTTTAGGGCTGCCCGTTATCAGCGGGGCATATCAACTGTAAACCGGTTATATTTACCTTGATTTAACGAATAAATCAACTTTTAAGCGTTCATCATCGCAAAAAAATCGGCATTGGTCTTGGTACCCTTCATCTTGCCTAACAGAAACTGCATGGCATCAGCAGAATTCATCTTGGAGAGAAGATTCCTTAAAATCCAGGATCGATTTAGTTCATCGGCTGACAACAGCAACTCCTCCTTTCTGGTTCCGGAACGGTTCAAATCAAAGGCGGGATACAGTCGTCGATCCGACAATTTACGATCTAGAACAATCTCCATATTACCGGTGCCCTTGAATTCCTCAAATATGACCTCATCCATCCGGCTGCCCGTATCAACAAGAGCGGTGGCGATGATAGTAAGACTGCCGCCCTCCTCAATATTCCTGGCCGCCCCGAAAAATCTCTTGGGCCGATGTAAGGCATTGGAATCGACCCCGCCGGAAAGAATCTTGCCGCTGGGCGGAACCACAGTATTATAGGCCCTGGCTAAACGGGTGATACTGTCCAAGAGGATAACCACATCTTTCTTGGCCTCTACCAGCCGCTTGGCCTTTTTAATGACCATCTCTGCCACCTGAATATGGCGTTGGGGTGGTTCGTCAAAGGTGGAGCTTACCACCTCGCCCTTGACGCTGCGGGACATATCAGTAACCTCCTCTGGACGCTCATCAATGAGCAGAACCAGCAGAATGGCCTCGGGGTGATTATGAGCGATACTGCTGGCAATATCCTTAATCAGCACGGTCTTGCCAGTACGGGGCGGCGCCACGATCAAACCACGCTGCCCCTTACCAATGGGCGACATTATATCCATGATCCGCATGGAATAATTATCGGGGGCAAACTCCAGGTTGAGACGTTCCTCAGGATGCAGAGGGGTCAGGTTGGTGAACAGAGTTTTCTCCCGATTTTTCTCCGGCAGATCAAAGTTCACCTCCTCAACCTTGAGCAGGGCAAAATAACGCTCACCAGACTTGGGGGAACGAATCTGACCGGCAATAGAATCACCGGTGCGGAGATTAAGACGCCTGATCTGAGAGGGCGAAACATAGATATCATCGGGGCCGGGCAGATAATTATAATCAGGAGCCCGCAAAAAGCCAAAGCCATCAGGAAGGATCTCTAAAACACCGTTGCCTCGATTATCACTGTCATCTTTCTCGGCCTTAGCGTCATGGGCCTTTAGTATTTCAAAAATCAGCTCCTGTTTACGAAGACTGCTATAGCCTTCTACTTTGTATTGCTTGGCCAAGTTGGTCAATTCGCTGATTTTTTTTAATTTTAGTTCCGCCAAATCCATAAAACAATCTCCTTAACGCATTAGAATAACAGTAAAATTAGGGCTAACAGTATAAAATATACCGGCATAAATCTATTTTGTTAAGCGCCGCCAGACCCCAAGGCCCGGCAAGACGCTGTATTAAAAGAACAAAAAAAACAAACTCTATCTGGGAGTTATAAAATTGGAATAATAAAGAGGGTAAACCGCGATTTTAATATTTAAGATATGATATATCAGATATGAGAAAAACAGGATATTTTTGACCTGTAACAGAAACAGGCTCACAAGTAACGATGGGCAGAGTATACATGAAATTACAATTCAGGAAAATAGGAAAAACTCATCATATCGAACCTGACCGCCGACAAGTTTTAGAATATCTTTATGACATTGCCACTATTGTGTCAAGCTCTTTTTGCAACTTTTTCAGTTGAATAACGGTTTCCGGCCATTTAGCGCTGTTGTCAATCACATAATCGGCCCATTGGCGCTTTCTCGCCAATGGGATCTGGCTCTTAATGGATAGGCGCGCCTCTTCCTCTGTCACCCCGTCCCTGACCCGCAGACGGCTGAGACAAACATCATCCGCGGCGCTGATTAAAATCACCTTATTAAAAAAGACCTGCCACCCCGCCTCAAAGAGCAGGGGGACTTCGATCAGCATGGGCCGCTGCTTAGAGGCGGGCATGGTGGCGACCCGCTCCCTGATTGCCGCTAACACCAGGGGATGAAGGCAACTCTCCACCCGGTGCCGCAGGCGGGTATCACTAAAAATCTCCCGGCGCAGCATCGGTTTATCAAGCTGGCCATTAGAGGAGAAAAAAGCCGAATCCAGCCAGACACGTAATTGCCGCCAGCCTTCCCCGTCCACCTCGATGAGTTCGGCCACCAGCTCATCAGCGTTAAGCCCCGTCAAACCGCCATGCTCCATCAACCAACGGCGTACTGAGCTCTTGCCGGAGGCGATTCCGCCGGTGAGTCCCACAATCCTCGGCGGAAAACAGTCCTCAGAGACACTCATCGTTACTCTCCCAGCCACCAAGACCTTCTATTACCGAGGCCATATCCGGCCACAGGGCGGCGGTAAAGGTAAGCGCCGCGCCATTCATCGGATGTTTAAAAGAAAGATGCCAGGCGTGCAGCATCTGCCGATTTATCCCCAGGGAGGAAAAAGATGATTTTTTATGACCGTAGAGAACGTCACCAGCCACCGGTGTCCCCTGATAGGCCATATGTACCCTTATCTGGTGGGTGCGTCCGGTACTTATCCAGACTTCAAGCAGACTAAAAGAGTCCTGAAAGACGCGCAGGGTGCGCCAACTGGTTACAGCCTCTCTGCCAGCCGTGGAACGAACCGCCATCTTGCGGCGATGCACCGAATGGCGGCCGATAAGAGTATGCAGACGACCCTCCGGCGGCCGCACCCAGCCATCAATCAAAGCGAGATATATTTTTTTAATGGTCTTGGCCTTAAATTGCGCCACCAGGGCCTGGTGAGCAGCATCGTGCTTGGCTGCTATCATTACCCCCGAGGTATCCTTATCCAGCCGATGAACAATCCCCGGCCGTATTGCACCGTTAATCCCGGAAAGGTCAGCGCAATGATAAAGCAGGCCATGAACCAGGGTGCCGGTTTTATGACCGCAGGCGGGATGGACGACCACCCCCGGCGGTTTTGAGATAACGATAATATCATTATCCTCAAACAAAACTTCAAATGGAACAGGCTCGGGGACGAGGGCGATAGGCTCAGGGGCCGGAACCTGCAGGCTGATTTGCTCACCACTTCTCAGGCGATAGCCAGTCTTACGCCTCTTGTCATTTACAACCACCAGGCCCTTACGGACAAGATTCTGGAGCATTGACCTGGATGAACCGGGAATAAGCCCTTCACAACAGGTGGTTAAAAAGAGATCAAGACGCTGACCATCATGGCTGGCCTGAACGATAAATTCAAGTGTATTCTGGATGCGATGTTCTACCGGCACTAAGGAAGGGAAATAATCTGGGAAAGTTGGCTTGACTGCCGCCTGTCGGATAAGGACAGACCTTAAGCGAAAATATGAGTGATACGCTCAGAGACGGCCTCTTCATTAATCTGATCGGCAATGGATATCTCTTTGACCAGCAGACTCTGAGCCGTATCCATCATCTTGCGCTCACCAAAAGACAGGGTCTTATCTTCCTGCAGGGCGTAAAGATCACGCAGAACCTCGGCTATCTCATATACGGAGCCAGTCTTTATCTTCTCCATATATTCACGATAGCGCTGATTCCAGGGCCTAGCGGTAATTACGACATCCTTCTCCCGCAGAATCGAATAGACATTATCGACCTCATCGGCATTAATAATTGAACGCAGCCCGACATGAGAGCTGGAGGTGGTAGGCACCATAACCACCATATTGGTATCCATGATCCTGATTACATAAAACATCTGCTGCAATTCCCCGACATCACGGGTTTCGATGGCCTCTATCTGACCAACTCCGTGCGCAGGATATACCGCCATATCGCCAACATCAAAAGAAGAAGAAGTTTTTTTCGTCATGGGGAATATCCATCTTTTATTTAAATTTAAAAAACGCAACATAGAACCAAGACCCATAAAACCGCCCTTAGCTCTATATTGTGAGTACTCAGCCACAGGCTGGCCGCAACCGAACACTTACAAAAAATAAATTATTTCAGCGCACGATAACATATTTTAGTGACAAAGTAAATGGAATTGTTTATAGAGGTTGGTTTCCCTCATAAGCCCTGGCTTCGATGGCCCGGGCCAAGGTATGTTCGTCGGCATATTTTATGTCCATGCCCATGGGAATACCGCAGGCCAGGCGGGAGACGGTGGTCAATCCCTTCAGCCGCTCAAACAGATAACTCGCCGTGGCCTCTCCAGGCACAGTAGAACTGGTGGCAATGAGCACCTCACGTACCCCGTCCTTCTTTATCCTGCCTATTAAGGCGTCTATTTTGATTTCTGACGGGCCTATACCGTCCATTGGTGACAGCACCCCATGCAAAACATGATACAGCCCCTTAAAACTGCTGGTTTTCTCAATAGCCAACAGATCATCAATCCCCTCCACCACGCAAATAAGCCGCTTATCACGCCTTGAATCACGGCAGACCAGACAAGGATCATCCTCGGAAAAGGCAAAGCAGGTTCCACACAGACGAATAGTTTCATGCAAATCCATTAGATCAGCGGCCAGAGCCCGAGCCTCAGAGGCTGGCCGCCGCAGGATGTGCATGGCAAGGCGGGAAGCGGTCTTGGAACCTACTCCCGGCAGACGGCCAAGGTCGGCAATCAAACGGGCCAGGGGGGCCGGCATAATTTCCATCAATCCCGCCTCCCCGCTTAACCGCCAAAGAGGCCGGACAGACTGGCGCCCATATTCAGACCGCCGGTTAATTTGGCCATTTCCACCTGAGCGGCATCCCTGGCCTTACTCATCCCATCGTTGACTGCGGCAATGATCAAATCCTGCAGCATTACCGGATCATCAGGATCAATAACCTCTTTATCAATCTTTAACTCCAGCAGCTCATGGCGGCCATTGACTACGGTAGTCACCATGCCGCCGCCCACGCTTGACGTAATCCGCTGACCAGCCAGCTCCTCCTGCATCCCGGCAAGACGCTGTTGAAATTGCTGAGCCTGCTCCATTATCTGTTTCATATCCATAAAAAATTCTCCCTATATTGTAACTTATTCGCCAAATGTTGCCGCCTACCTGCTTCTCGGGCCAGTTCTCACCCCGCTCACCTCACCGCCCAGAGTATCGACAACCATCTCCACTACAGGATCCCGGGTCAGGGCCCGGCGTTCCTCCATGGGATTATCAAGCTCTTCGCCTTCTCCGTTACTGCCGGCGGCTGTAACTTTAACCAGCAGCTCCTTCTGGAAAAAATCCTGGGCAAACTCCGTTAACAGTTTAAGATTATCCACTTCCTGTAGAATAAGACATTCAGCGGGATCATCAAATTTAACTATCAGCTCCCCTTCCTGTTCATCCACCTTTTCCGCCAGTTGCAAAGCACTGGCCATCCACCGCTTGCGTTCCTTAACATGGTCGATAAATCCGGGCCAATCCCGTTCCAGAGACTTGGAGGGGGGGGGTATTTCCCGAACTAACTCCAAGGGCTGAGGCGGGGGAAGCACGGCCGCTTTCTCCGGGGTAGAGAAGGCCGATTCTGCGGCCTGTTCCTCCTGAACATCTGCTCTACTGGAATTAGCATCTTTCCCGGTCAAACCAGCCGTCTCCTGAGCAGGTTCCAACGGAGCAGGATTTATCATAACCGGCTCTTCAGCCAGCGGCCCTGCCTTTGACGCATCCTTAATCAGCGGCGGCACTCCGCTATTCTCCGCCTGAATCGCCTCGGCTGCCGACGGGTGCGGCTCAGCCGCCAGCATGGAATCCAGGCGTCCCAGTAAATCAGCGAGAGGCACAACGCCACCGGCCTGACCAGCCTTGACAAAAAGCATTTCGAGAGCCATCCGGGGATAACTTGACCTCCCCACCCCATCCACCCCGCTGAAGATAATATTAAAGATGTTAGTGATTGTCTCAATGGAATATTTATCGGCCAGAGCTCGCAGGACAGTCATTTCATCATCTGAGACATCCAGGAGCTCGGTCGGATTCCGGCAGGTCTTACATATCATCAGTCCACGCAGATACTGCAAAATACCAAAGGAAAAGCGTTTCATATTCATACCATGGCCGTAACACTCCGCCAACAGCGTCAGGGCCTGGCCGGTATCACCACCAAGCAGCGAGGCCACCAGCCGGTTAAAGACCCGGCTGTCCACCAGCCCCAGCACCTGGCTGAGATCGCCCTCGCTGATCGACTCGCCGCCAAAGGAGAATATCTGTTCCAGGAGGCTCAAGCCGTCACGCACACTGCCATCGGCCTCCCTGGCGATAATCTCCATGGCGCCATCACTGATTTTAACCCCTTCACTGACGGCAATCCGGCCAAAAAATTCAATCAGCTCATCAAGAGCCACCCGGCGCAGCTCATAACGCTGGCAACGGGAAAGAATGGTAACCGGCACCTTGTGAAGTTCTGTGGTGGCAAACATGAAAAAGACATGCGGAGGAGGTTCTTCCAGGGTCTTCAAAAGGGCGTTAAAGGCCTCAACCGTGAGCATATGAACCTCATCAATGATGATAATCTTATATTTCTCACTAATGGGCAGAAAACGCAAATTCTCCTGCAGTTCTCGAATTTCATTAATACCACGGTTGGAGGCCCCGTCTATTTCGTGGAGATCAATGGCGTTACCGGCCTTAATCTCGACACAGGATGAACAGTGATCGCAGGGCACATCTTCGTCCTGATGATGACAGTTTAAGGCCTTGGCCATAATTCTGGCCAGGGTGGTCTTGCCTACCCCGCGCACCCCGCTGAACAACATGGCATGGGCAACGCGCTTGCGGCGCAGGGCGTTACGGAGAATACGCACCACCGCCTGTTGGCCGACAACATCCTGAAATTTCTGGGGACGATATTTTCTAGCCAGGACAAGGTATGACATAAGACGTAAATTTTTAAGAGAAAATCAATTTTATTCCGAAAAAACGCGGACACCGCCTTAAGCGGTCATAATGGCAGGACAATTCGCAAGATTTGTTTTTTTTTAAAAAAAAGATAGCCAGGCACCCCTGCGGCACATAAAGAGGATCACTACCGTTGCTTCCTTCCGGATCTGGCGGGGTTTGCGAGTCTTTATTGCGCAGGACCCGGCTATCAAACTGCATACAAAACTATAACAAAAAAGAGGAACGCTTGAGGCAGAGACCTCTTTTCATAAAAAATGGCGGAGAAGGAGGGATTCGAACCCTCGGTACGTTGCCGTACACACGCTTTCCAAGCGTGCTCCTTCGGCCACTCGGACACCTCTCCGCACAATCAATCATGCGTATTGAACGGCCTAATCTACTACCAAATTAATTTTTTTTAAAGTAAAAAATAGGGTAAAGATAATATTAGTCTGCCGCTAAACATAATAAACATAAAAAATCAACAATTAAGGGCCGGTAAAGAAACTACATGGCCAAGATCAATGCCCACCTCATACCTATATATTGCCACTGGACTTGCCGCCGGGGGATTGACGGCCTGGATTCTCTCCCTTATCCGCCATAACCGCATCCTGCTTCTCTGCCGCACAGAACAGGAACAGGCCGATAATAAAATCCGAGAGCTGCAAAATATTATCACCGAGCTTAACAACCGCTCAACCCTTAAGGATGATGAAATACGCTGCCTGCGTGACGATAACGGTTTATTGCGTGAAAGAACCGCCAGCCTGCAGACAGAGCTGAGTCTTTTGAAGGATTACAACAGCCGACAGGCCAAATTCGTCGAAGAGAGTGAAAGAGCACTGAACGCTTCATTCAAGGCCCTGGCGGCCGACATCATGCGAAGCAACAGTCAGTCTTTCATTATGATGGCAAAGGAGACCATTGCCGGTGCCCAACAGCAGAATAAAAACGAATTAGAGAAGGGAACCAGGGCCATCAAAGAACTATTTAAACCGGTTCAGGATACCCTGCAGCAGGTCGACACCCAGCTGCGGCAGGTAGAATTGAACAGACTTGAGGCCTATACATCCCTCACCGAACAGGTCAAGGGAATGGCGCAAGCCCAGAACCACTTATTAGGGGAAACAGCCAGCCTGTCCCGCGCCCTGCATAATCCGGGAACCCGCGGCCGCTGGGGTGAAATCCAGCTGCGCCGGGTCGTTGAACTGGCCGGGATGCTGGAGTATTGCGATTTTATTGAACAACCATCCATCGACAACGGCTCCGGCCGCCTGCGGCCCGACATGATTATAAAATTACCTAATGACAAAGAAATAATTGTCGACTCCAAGGCCGTCCTGCAGGCCTATATGGAGGCGGAGGAATGCCAGGAATCAGCCGCCCGAAGGATCAAGCTCAAGCTCCACGCCCGCCAGGTCAGAGACCAGATAAATAGACTATCAGCCAAATCTTATTGGGCTCAGTTTAAAAAATCGCCGGAGTTTGTTATCTTATTTCTACCTGGTGAGAACTTTTTCAGCGCCGCTCTGGAAAATGACCCGCGCCTCATTGAAACAGGAGCGGAACAGGGGGTGATCATTGCCACCCCAACCATCCTGATAGCCCTGCTGCGAGCGGTGGCCTTTGGCTGGCGGCAAGACAAACTTGCTGGTAACGCCAATAAAATCGGGGAACTAGGCAAGATACTATACGAACGTCTTCAGCACTTGAGTAATCATTTCAGTGAGATAAAAAAAGGTCTTGACCGCACCATAAAGGCCTACAATAGTGCCGTTGGCTCCTACGAGAGCCGGGTCATGAGCGCCGCCCGCAAATTTGACGAATTGTCTCCGGCCGCCGTCCCTGAAGAAGGTGAGGTACCTGTAGTTGAAAAATCGCCAAGAACACCGCTGAGCTGATTTATTCTCCCCGTTTTGTACTTGGGAACAGAGTGATTTTCAGCAAAAAAATAGCCGCCTCACCAGTTTTTATATCAATCTAAATATGTTATATTAGCAATTAGTTATCCGTTAGAAATGGTTAAACTCCAGTAAATCAACCGCTATAAATTTTGACCATCTATGCATCTAAGTAATAAAATAGAAAAAGTTTAAGGAGATAAAAATGAAATTGGGAATCAACGGACTGGGCAGAATTGGTAAATTATCAATCTGGCACCACGTCGGCCGCCAATACTTCAGCGGTATTGTGGCCAATATCGGCCGCGGTGTCGGGCAGGGTTTAGAGGATATAGCCGCCTCAATAGAGCGGGACAGCACCTATGGCCGACTGGCCAATTACCTGCACGGTTATAAAGGTGGCCGAGTTATAGAGAATTTAAACGATTCTGACGGCACCATGACCATCAACGGGATACCGGTAAAGATTCTGCGAGAGTCACGAAACCCGGCCGAGATCAAATGGCAGGAAAATAATGTCCGGCTGGTGGTTGACACTACCGGAGTTTTCACCGATCCCACCGCCGACGGGGCGGCCCCCGGCGGCGCCCTGCGAGGCCATCTCCAGGCTGGGGCCGAAAAGGTCATCCTCTCCGCCCCTTTCAAGATTAGGGCTCAGGGCATGTCTATGCCCGATGATGCCATAACCACGGTGATGGGAATTAACACTGATGATTATATCCCCACCCAGCACTGTCTGCTCTCGGCCGCCTCCTGTACCACCACCTGTTTATCATACATGATAAAACCGCTTTTGGATCATTTTGGGGCCGACAATTTTCTAAGCGCCTCCATGGTTACCGTCCATGCCGCCACCGGCAGCCAGCAGGTCTTAGATCGGCTGCCCAAAAAGGGGGCCAAGGATCTGCGTAAAAACCGCTCCATACTAAATAATATAATCCTCACCACGACTGGAGCCGCCAACGCCCTGAAACTGGTCATACCAGAAATGTCTAATATCGGTTTTATTGCTGAATCGGTACGAATTCCCACCACCACCGGTTCGCTGATTATTCTGGTCATGAACATGCAGGATGATCTTGACCGCCCCATTAAACGAGATCTTATCAACTCCATTTATCGTGATTACGCGGCTTCCTCATCTTATCTCGATTACAGCGAGGCGCAAAACGTCTCTTCGGATATAATTGGAATGCCCTTTGCCGCTGCCACCATTGAAGGGACAGAGAATCATACTCGCACCGCCGTTATCAAGGTTAATTTGAGCAAACTGGGAATCAAGGGAACCAGCGATATAATTAATGTCCCCGTGACCCAGGCCGTTATCTATGGCTGGTACGACAATGAACTTGGCAGTTATACCAATATGCTTGGTGATCGAACAATCGCCATGGCCGAAATGATGGTCTAAACAGAAAAACATGAGCGGCGCGGACATACGCTGTCTGACCATGACGGCCGCCGACCTGCCGGAGGTCTGGAATATTGAACGATTTTTCCCCGGCCCCTGGGACACCGACTCCTGGAGCAGGTTTGGCGGCATCTAATCATGCAAAAGGCTGCAACCTGCTTCCTTGAAGTGTGGGAGGAAAACACGGCAGCCACTGCCCTGTATCGAAAAAATTTGTTTCAGACGATGGGCAGCCGTCCGGACTATTACAGGCTACCGCCCGGCAACACCGTGATTTTACGAAAGGACTTATCAAGCGCTCAGCCAATACAGACGGGAGGATAAAAGGCATGCGAAATCTAAAAGATATCGATACCAATGGTAAAAAGGTCTTAATGCGGGTGGATTTTAATGTCCCCTTTGCCGATGACGGCAGCATATCCGATGACACCAGGATACGCGCCGTATTGCCCAGTATCAACTATCTTATCCAACAGGGAGCAAGGCTGATTTTATGCTCCCATTGCGGCCGCCCCAAGGGTAAGCGGATCAACAAATACAGCCTGACCCCCATTGCCACCCGCCTGACCGAGCTTCTGGGCCGACCAGTAGCTCTGGCTCCGGACTGCCTTGGGCAGAAAACTAAAGAGATGGCCCGAAACCTTAAAGATGGCGAAATCCTGCTCCTGGAAAATTTACGTTTTCACGCCGCCGAGCAGGATAACGAGGCCAATTTTGCCAGGGAATTAGCCTCTCTGGCCGAAATCTATATAAACGATGCTTTTGCGGTTTCCCACCGGGCTCATGCTTCGGTAGCCGGAGTCACTGACTACCTGCAGGTCAAAGCCGCTGGATTCCTGTTAGAGAAAGAAATGAATTTCTTTAACCGAGCCATAGCCAATCCGGTAAAACCGTTGGCCGTTATTCTCGGCGGTGCCAAGGTCTCCAGCAAACTGGGGGCCATCCGTAATATGCTGGATCGGGTGGACGTAATGATTATCGGCGGAGCCATGGCCAACACCTTCCTGAAAAGCCAGAGCTTTGATATTGGTAAATCCCTGGTGGAAGATGATCTTTTAGACACGGCAAAAGAGTTAATTAATCTGGCCAAAGACAAGGGAATAGCCTTCTATCTTCCCGTTGACAGCATTGCGGCCAGAGAATTCACTCCCCAGGCGGCCAGCAAGACCACTACCATCTATAATATTCCCAAGACCTGGATGGCCTTAGACATCGGCCCAGCCACATCTCTACTCTACCAAGAGGCCCTGGCCGGGGTCGAGACCATTGTCTGGAACGGCCCCATGGGAGCCTTTGAAATAGAGCAGTTTTCGCATGGCTCACTAACCATGGTAGAGGCGGTGAGCGCCAGTCCGGCTCTGTCCATCGTCGGGGGTGGTGACACCAACGCCCTGATAAACCAGGCCGGAGCCGCCGACAAAATATCATATATGTCCACTGGCGGCGGAGCCTTTCTTATGCTCATGGAAGGCAAAGAGCTGCCAGGAGTTAAGGCTCTGGAATAAAGGTAGTGTAGCTATTCAGCTACACCCCATTTGAAGTTACAGTTACGAGTTGAGGGTAATTTGTACCCTTGCTAAATAGCTACACCCCATTTGAAGTTACAGTTTTCTCGTTCCCACGCTCCCGCGTGGGAACGTA
>VAPG01004719.1_pt1 | contig 30877 bp, 27 predicted proteins | sample 3393851 | NCBI WGS metagenome assembly VAPG01 (sample SAMN08290438, study PRJNA428436) | hydrothermal vent metagenome | isolation source: Deep-sea hydrothermal vent chimney | place: Atlantic Ocean: South-mid Altantic Ridge | depth 2194 m m
AAGGATAAACCGTTTCATTTTTTGCACCTGCTGAGTGAATTTTTTCTACAGGTGTATATTGCAATATTTCTAAATAAAAATCAAGAGGTTAAGCTGATTAATGCGGCTTTTTTTCTGTAGTTTTCTCACGGATACAGGATTTTGTTGTCATAGACAAAAAAGTAACAGGGGAGGTGCGTTTTGTTTGCATGTTTCGTGGTGCCGGCAGGTCTTCGGACTTGTGGCCAAGAGGATATATGAAAAATATCCGTGCCTACTGGCCGTCGCTTCCCGTCCGCCAGAGATGGGCAGTGCTTTTCACGTTGTCGGGAGACGGTGGTCGTTTCCACTTACCGCTGCGGGACAGTTCCGGATTTACACCGGATTCCCTGTCGTGTGTCTTGGCGACACAGTTCACGCTTCCCGTGAAGCGTACCGGCAATTATAAGGATTGAACCACTATATATTGTGCCTTGTTCTTGGTCAAGCACTAAATGTGTCACCGGTGCAGCCAGTCCATGTACAACCTAACCTCCTCGACGGTCTTGAACGGCGCGTCATAACCGGCGGCCCGCAGGGCGCCGATATCCGCTTCGGTGAAACTCTGGTAGCGTCCTTGCAGGTGACCGGGGAAGGGGATATATTCCAGCTCGCCCCGGCCATGCCAGTCGAGCACGGCCTTCGCCACATCGTTGAAAGGTTGACTGTATCATGCAGCTGGTTGTTCACATGAAAGGCGACGCTGGACATGCTGCCCTTGTGCTGCTCGCGCGGACCATAGACATTGAAATACCGGAAACCGACGATCTGGCTGCCGGCCCCGGGCAGAAGCCGGCGCATGTACTGGTCGAACAGAAACTTTGAATAGCCGTACATGTTCAGCGGCTCTTCGTATTCCCGTTTCTCGCGGAACACGCTGCCGCTGCCGTAGACCGAGGCTGAGGATGCATACAGATAGGCGATGCCCCGCGCCAGGCAGTAGAGCAGAAGTTGCTTGGAATATTCATAATTGTTGCGCATGATGAACCTGCCGTCCCATTCCGTGGTGCTGGAGCAGGCGCCTTCATGAAAAACCGCCTCAATCTTGTCGGCAAAGGACTCGCCGGCCCGCACCCGGTCGATGAAATCCTCCTTGTCCATGTAATCGGCAATGTCACAATCGGCGATATTCCTGAATTTCACGCCGTTTTCCACTACCAGGATATCGTTGACGCCCTGTTCGTTGAGCGTCTTGACAATTGTTGCTGCCGATAAACCCGGCACCACCTGTAACAATAATCATATATCCACCCTCAAACCTCAATCCCTGCCAGGTTTCTGATACCGTCACGAAATACCTGAAAACTCCTCGAATGATTAGCCTCCACATCTAAGAGAGGAGCAATTATCTCCGCCCATTTGCATTTAGCCTGTCCTGTATGAGGCCATCCCAATTGTTTGAGTTTTTGCGATCCCCCCGGATAGACGGCATCAGCCAGCTTTTCCCAGGTACCACAAATGCTGTCTTGCACGTAAATGTTCAAAACCTGCTCTTTTGCGCGAGGGTAGGCAGCTTTTACGGCCTTCCGGTCTCCTAACAACCAAGCTTCACCTTCCTCTATCGCAATTCTGAACAGTGTTTTTGGTTGTGGATTGCAGCTGTTCAGGATGTCGAGCATTTCTTGTTTGAACGTCAGGCAGTCCTTATCATCCAGGTCTACGATCACGACAACTGCAGCCGGAACATCCTGGAGGCTTTTCCCGTATCCTCTGAGTAGTTTGGGCAATCGATCCAGAAGAATCTGTTTCTGTGGATCTGCCGTTCCTCGTAGATTTTTTGGAATACGGCCAATGCCTTTATAGGAAAATATCTTGCAAGTGTGATCCTGCCCGTTTGGGCCAAGAATTTTTTCCAGAATAAATTTCAATGCGATTTTCCCCGACGCATCTTCGACAAGTATTTCAAAATGCATTGGCTCACCCCGCATCCAGATAATCGCTGTACCAGAGGCTGCCAAGCGGTAATCCTTCATCTACCAGGGCGTTGACGGTTGCATCATCGCTGGCCCTGCGAATAACCGAAAAGCCCGCTGGACCTTTTTCAAGAATCCAGGTCTCTTCCGGCGAAAGCGCATCAACAAAGTAGGGTTATGGGTTGTAATAAAGAGTTGAGGTGCATTTTTTCTGCCGGTTGCGTGTGTGCGGAATTCATTGGCCAGAGTCTCAAGGAGTTTGTGATAAAGACCGTTTTCCGGCTCTTCGATGCAGATAAATGGTGGTGGTGTCGGATCTTCCAATAAAAGCAAATAGGCAAAGACTTTCAGTGTGCCGTCAGACATTTGCTGAGCGTAAAATGGATCCTTGAAGCCTTTGTCATTGAAACGGATAAGCAAGCGTTTGTCAGAACTCTCTTCTGTATCGATCCTGTCAATTCCAGGAATTTTTTCGGCGATACGCTTGAGGATACTCTTAAAGCGCTTAGGATGTTCACGTTCCATGAACTGAACGACATTGCCGATTATCTCCGTGGATATTCAAATGCCTTTGTGGGCCGGCTAAGGGCAGGCTGCGGGCGGCATCCGGTGTGAAGTAACTCAAATACCATCCTTCGATGAACTGTCGAAAGGCCGATATCCGGGGATGTTGTTTCAGGGCGCCAAGGGTGGCAATACCAAGCTTGCGCTTGTCCTGCAGTTCAATAATTTCTGTTTCGCGGCTTTCTTCTTTTGGTGATGTTTCTGCAATCTGCTCCATCAATTTCTGTGTTGTTGCTTCAATTTCCTCTATCAGTTTAGTCAGGTCAAAACCAGCTTTATCTTCATCAATCTGCCGCCCATGCTCCTCTCCTTTCCACACAATCCCCTCGCCTTCATTCAGCAGAAGAAAAGAGAATGGCCAGCCATGTTTTTGTCCTTTGCGCCGCTGGCGAAGACGTTCCCGTTTCACAGAGGGGCGCCCGGTTTTATCGACATCAATGGCCAGTTCATAGGTGATCGGCCGGGCAGTTCTATCTTGCTTGTAATAGATATGGAACTCAATCGGGTCATTCCGCCCCTGAGAACGAATACGGTCAAATCCTCCCCGCCCTCTGGTATCACAGGCCTCTTCAACACCCGATTTCAGGCAATCAGCAAGAAAACCAAAAGCATCGAACAAAAGAACTCTTGCCGACACCGTTTTTCCCGATAACTGCAGTCATGGGCGTCAGTGGCTTAGCTTGTTGCGTGTTCCACAGCTTCCCGAGTGTCACGTCTTGCAACACCCGGTAATTTTTAATCCTGAATCCTTCTTTTTTTTGCCATGGTCATACCTCTACTGTTCTTGTTTCTTGTATCCGGGATGGCTTGAGGTGATATTGTTTATACAATAACTAGAATTTATTGCATTATCTCCAAATGAATGCATTTTCTGGTCTTCATCGCGCCGTCCTGCTGGGTGCTTGCCCGGCTTGTGCCAACCGCCGGTCGAAAGCGTTCCTCCGCCTGTTTGATATTCAGCACGACCTGACAGATAAGTGACTCTGCCATTACCGTTCTCCCTTTGCATCCAGCCACCGGTCGATGGTCTCCTTTCGGGAGCGCCAGTGGCGCCCCACCTTCTGGGCCGGAACTTTACCTTCCCGGACGAGCTTGTAGAGCGTGGATTTCGGGATTTTCAGGTAGACGGAGAGCTCTTCGATGGTTAGGACATCGCCTGGTTTTTCATTCATCAGGTACACCTCTTTGGCCTGAAACAAAAAAATCCTTACAGTATCTTATAACAATCAACTGATATACAGTTAGTGACAGTTACTGTCAAAGTTTTTGCTGATTATGGGCAATTGACGTCTATTCCGACCAGATAGCCGTTGGCATGAATTTCATTTTGCGTTCGAGGAATTCGTTTCCGATATAGCAGCTATGCCAAGGCGATATTTTTCCAGGGGTGAGCCGGTAACGAGGACGCGGGGGCAATAGAGGTATGATGGTCGCCGGGGTGAAAACCGGCAAAGCGGTTGATAAACGGCAGGTACCTTGCCATAGAGCAGCCAGCCCACACCGTTCTCCGGGTAACCGGGATCAAGGCGGTCACTGCCGCAGGTCGAAGCGATAAAGAACATGGCATCGCGCCGGGCTGGTGCCAACCTCTTTGGCGACGGCGGCAGTTCCCTGAAGAAACGGCTCAAGCTCAAAGGCTCCCGGACCGGCACGGTTTTCGTGGGACTGTCCTCGGAAAGTGCCCGGCCAATGATGCTGTCCCGCGGCAGGTATACCCTCACCGCAAGCCGTCACTGATTCAGGTCCAATCCAAGTAAGTGATCACAGGTGCCGCATGGAGTCGGCCACCAGGCTTACCCGCTCGGCCAGCATGTTGGTATAACTGCCCAGCTCGTTATCGTACCAACCGTAAATGACGGTCTGGGTAACCGGCACCTCCAGGCTCCGTTCTTTTCGGACTGTGTCTTTGGCCGGTTTTTGGTGAACTTTGATAGTGCCGGTACGGGTATGGGTTTCGGAGGCCTCGATAATGGCCGCCACGGCAGGCATACCGATGATGTCCGATGAGACGTTCTGCTCTTCGGTGTATTCCAGGTATGGCGATTGTCCGGCAAAGTCCCGGTAGATAGAATTTATCAGGTTTCTTTTAACCGGGGTCTCCAGATTGTCTTCCAGATTTAGCACCAGGATGATGAGCGATCCCGTGGTTATCGGTACCCTTACCGACTCCGCCATGAAACCGATGCTCTGCATCTCCGGGATGACCTGGCCCAGGGTGCGGGCCGCGCCGGTGGTGGTGAGGATGATGTTATTCAGGATGCTGCGATTCTTGCGCCGGTCTTTGGCCCCGGTTCCCGGCAGCCGGTCAAGAACCTGCTGGCTGCCGGTGGCGGCATGCACGGTCACCATTGAGGCGCTGAGGAACCTGTTCGCTCCCAGGTAGTTCATTAGCGGCTTGATCATATAGGCAAGGCAGGTGGTGGTACAGGAGGCCGCGGAGATCAGGTTGTGCTTTTCTGGGCGGTAGTCCTCGTCATTGATTCCGACGACAAGAGTTACCGCGTTTGCCGGCGCGGCAAGTCCTTTTGTCTTGACTTTGAAGGGGGCGGATAAAATGACCTTGTCCGCCCCGGCCATCAAATGACCGCAGCACGCGCCTCTGGGCTCATCCATGTCCGCAGTCGGATCGTTAAAGGCCCCGGTGGTGTCCACCACCAACCGGACGCCGTTTTGCCGCCACTTGATATCCTTCGGATTGCGGGCTTGCCGCAGAATCTGCACCGGGACGCCGTTTATCTGCATGGTGCCGGCCTGCTCGTCCAACTCCTCAATGGCCCGGCCACCCCCCCCGTGACCGTGAAGATAATAACTCAGCCGGCCATAGGTTGAATCCTGCTCAACGTAAGCGGCAATGTCGGCAAGTCCCTGGCCGACATCTCGCCCCGTGTTGACCACGATTTCAGAGAAGTTGCTTCTGGCACACTGGTGCCGGAGTAGCAGCTTGCCGATCCTGCCCAAGCCGTTTATTCCTAATTTCATCTTTTTCTCTCCTGTAAATCAGCAGTGCCCTGGCTAAATGTCAGCCAGGGGAATTGTGGCTGTTTTCTGTTGCACAATCCCGCGGTATTCTATTGTTGAATCCATAGGGATGGCTTTTTTCTTCAAGTTTCATATTCATCAAATGATAACTGGTAATAAGCTGGGTAATGGCCAGGGGATTGCTGATCCTGATCTCGTCCCCATCTCGGTATTTGCCGATATAGGTTTTCGGCATGGCAATACCGGGCAGGTGATCCCAGACGATTTTCATGACCCGTCTGGTGGTGTTATGGGCAATATCCACGGCTATTTCGAGAATATCAACCGGCAGGCCGTCATCCCGGCCAAGGGCCGCAGAGATGCAGCATGGTTCCTGAATGAGTCCCGAATTAATAAACCGGGAGAAATCAGGATGCTTGATGGTCGGCCGCAGGATCAGCCGTACGCTGAGCTGGGTGCCGGTCTCTTCCTCAAGCCCCTTGGGGCGATAAAAAGAAACCACGATATCCGAATAGGAGCGTTGTGGGCGGATATAGCTTTTTGAAACCTCCTCCCGTCTTTTTAGAGATTCGATTACCTTGGCCGGGCTGTACCCCCTTTTCTGGGTGTCACGGGCCAACTTCCAGTCCACCCGCAGGCTCTCCTCCGGGTCCAGGTACAGCTTTACGTCAAAGGCATCCCGCATCCGGCGGGTATAAAAACCAAGCAGCCCCTCGATTATGACAAACTCCCGTGGTTGTATATACTCGGGCGGATCGAATCTCCCGGTGGTATGATTGTAAATCGGTTTCAGAATCGGCTCTCCACGGCGCAGACATTGCAGATGCTGCTCCATGATGTCGATATAGTTGCACTCCGGGTGCAGGGCCGATATATTTTTTTTCTTGCGCTGGACCCGGTCATAGCGGTGATAGTCGTCCACGCAGATGTTGGTTACCCGCTCCGGCCCGAGTACGTCTTCGATTCCCTTGGTAAAGGTGGTCTTGCCGGTGCCGCTGTCTCCGACTATTCCCAATAATATAGGGCGATTGTTTCCCATGACTTTCCTCTATGATGGCCTCGTAAAAAGGTCAAATCAACAAAATTGCATATAATATAATTTCAACAAGTTACGACATGCAAAACGGCTAATTTAGGACTTTTTACGACTCCATCAACAATGATGGACTAGTAAAAAGTCATTTTATTCGTCATCCTCGCGGAGGCGGGGATCCATAGTTCCTTGATATTAATGGATTCCCGCCTGCGCGGGAATGACGGGGTGATGAAGATTCAGAGTTTTTACGAGTCCATCAACAATGGAGAGGAAAAACGCTCAACGCCAACCTACAATGAGTTGCGGGCATTATGTCCGCCTTAGAATTTTACTTCGGCCCAGATCGCCAGCGCCTCCTTGAGTTCCCGGCTCTGTTTGGCGATTTGAGCTAGTGACTTGCCAGCCATTACTCCCTCGACAGCGTCACGGACAGCGGTCGCCCCGGCCCGACTGCCGCGGGGATGACCGTGAACGCCGCCGCCAAAGGCAAAGATCGCGTCCTTGCCGAATATATCGAGGAGCATCGGCACATGTCCAGGATGCAAGCCTCCTGACGCTACCGGGAACACGGGTTTCATTTTTTCCCAGGGCTGCATGAAGCGTATGTCGTTTACTACCTTGCTGTTTGGCTCCCTGAGGATTTCAAGCCGTTCCGCAAGTTCGCGCCTGGTGCCCTCCAGCTTGCCGACCCCGGTTCCCATATGGATGTGATCCAGCCCTATCATTCTGGTCCACTTGGAGATTACCCGATAATCTACGCCATGGTATGCTACCCGGTCATAGGCGGCATGCATGGCCCGGTGGCCGTGCAGGGCCAGTCCGCCCATTCGTTCGATCTCCTTTCTCAGGCTGGCGACGGCGGTGAACCCCGCCACCACAAAGTCAATCATCACAAAGCGGCCGCCGTGTTCCTTAATCAGGGCTGCCCGGCGCAGCATCTCTTCTGTGTCGCCGGCGGTAACATTGCACCAATAGCCCTTTTTCTCTCCGGTTTCGGCCTCGGCCTTGCGAACCATCTCCAGGGTATATTTCACCCGGTCATCAAAGGGGTTGAAGTCCTGGTTGCCCAGGTTTTCATCGTCCTTGACGGTGTCAATGCCGCCTCTCAGGGTTTCGTAACACCGTCTGGCGTGTTCTTTGGTGGTCAGCCCCAACTTGGGCTTGATTGTGGAGCCGGTAAGCGGCCGGTCGTAGACACCGAGGAGATCACGTACTCCCTGGATGCCATGGGCCGGGCCGGGAAAGGAGTTGATAATCTCTGCCGGAAAACGCATGTCCTCGATGCGGATACCGTCTACCGCCTTCATGCCGAAGATATTGCCGGCCAGGCTGCTCAGGATATTGGACAGACTGCCTTTTTCCACCAGGTCCGGATGATAGGCCACATAGGCCATGTCGTCTTCCACCCGGTATACATAGCTGGGCAGGCGCTCGGAAATTTCCCGGTCGATCTCGGTCCAGGTGCCGGTGGAGGACTCGGCGCAGGCGGCCGAGGCCGCCTCGATGATGTCCACGTCCTTACGGGCCGTTATCTTGAAGGCAACCAGAATATAGTTGTCGCCCGGTTCCATGTCCGGCTTGTAGTAGGCGTCCGCGTAGGGTCTTACGCCTTTTTTTTTCATTGTCACTGTGCTCATGGTTTTTTCCCTTTTTTGAATGTTATCATCTGTGATGACACCGCAGGTACACTTTGTGTCATGCTGTGTTTTTGATTCTGCCGCGCAGTATCTGGGCAGAGATGCGGCTTCAGTCATATTTGATGGCGCTGATTCGCATGAGTGTCTCGAAGGTGTGCATGGCCTCTATGTAGCGGATAGTGCCGGTGCGCCCCCGCATGACCATGGAAAAGGTACTGGCGCCCTTGCCGGTAAATCCCACGCCCTTGAGAAAGTTGCCGCCGGTGATGCCGGTGGCGGCAAAGAATACGTCGTTACTGGTGATTAACTCTTCGATGTGCAGGGCCTGATCAAGTCTGTAGCCGGCTGCCAGCACCGCCTTTTTTTCCGCCTCTGACTGGGGATCAAGCATGCCCTGCATCTCTCCCCCCATGATGCTGATAGCCGTGGCGGCAAGCACTCCCTCTGGGGTGCCGCCTGTGCCCATCATCAGGTCAACACCGGTGCCGGGAGTTACAGCCATCAGTGCTCCGGCCACATCGCCGTCGGTGTGTAGCTGGATGCGGGCTCCGGCCGTCCTGATTTCCTGGATAAGGCCTTGGTGCCGGGCCTTGTCCAGGACAAATACCACCAGGTCGTCGACATCCTTGCCAAGGGCCAGAGCCGCCTGCTTCAGATTGTCGGCTACCGGGGCCTTGATGTTAAGCTTTCCCTTGGCTCCGGCCGGGGCTACCAACTTGTTCATGTAAAAGGCCGGGCCCGGATCATACATGCTGCCCCTCGGTGCCATGGATACCACCGCGATGGCATTGGGACGGCCATAGGCAAGCAGCCTCGTCCCCTCTACCGGATCTACGGCCACATCCATTTCCGGCCCCCGCCCGGAGCCGACCCGCTCACCGTTAAAGAGCATGGGGGCCTTGTCCTTCTCTCCTTCGCCGATGACCACTGTCCCCAGGATATCCACTGAGTCAAAGCTGATCCGCATGGCATCCACCGCGGCCTTATCGCCATTTTCTTTATCGCCCTTACCCATCCAGCGAGCGGCTGCCAGGGCCGCGGCCTCTGTGACCCGTACTAGGTCTAAGCCGAGATTATGTTGAGGTGTTTCCGGCATGTATTGTAACCCTCCTTAATTTAGAGTTGCGTCCCTGGCGAACTGTTATCGCTATATAGGCAATGCCGGCCAGGTATGGATAAATTGGCCGCGTGTTTTACCGTTTACAGGGAATTTGTGAACGAATTGTTTAATCTTGATACAACTACCGTGCCATTGGGCGATTTAGCGGGGATTGATTCAAAAAAGGTTGGTGATTACCAATAATTATCAGTGACGTGGCTGGTCGGGGCAACAGGATGCCGCCTGTTTGCCTGTGCCGGGACAGGCACAGGCAGTTCAGGGGGCAGGGATCTTAGTGTGCCTTATCCGGCACAGGACGTTCAATGCCGTGTTTTTTCATCAGGCGGTAAAAGGTGCGTCGCGGGATGCCTGAAAGCCTTGAGGCCTGGCTTACGTTTCCGGTCGCTGTTTTCAGGCAATAGAGAATTTCCTGCTTTTCGTAGTTGGCCAGGAGCCGGTCACGCGAGGTTTTTAATTTTGCCGGTTTTTTCCCGCCTGCGGTCGACTGCTTGTTCTGTTTTTCCAACAGGGAGTCGGGGATAGGAATCGCCAGGTTCTCCGGGGCGATAATCCCGTTCGTGCAGACAATAACCGCTCGTTCGATAGCGTTTTCAAGCTCCCGTACATTGCCCGGCCAGTCATAACTCATAAGCACTTCCAGCGCCTCATCCGAGATCCCCTCAATTTTCTTATTGAGTTTGTCTTCCGCCTTGGTGAGAAAATGGTAGGCGAGATAGGGGATATCTACGGTTCTGTGCCGCAGGCCGGGAAGGACAATGGTGAAGGTGTTGAAGCGGTAATAGAGATCCTGGCGGAAATCTCCCTGTTTGATGGCCCCATCCAGGTCCCTGTTGGTGGCGGCAATTATCCGTACATTCACTATCCTGGTGTGCGAGGAGCCGACCGGTCTGATCTCTCCCGTCTGCAGAAAACGGAGCATTTTAGCCTGCAGCTCTATCTTCATGTCGCCGATCTCGTCCAGGAAGATGGTCCCGTTATGGGCCTCTTCAAGCAGACCCTTGCAGTCTTTTTCCGCGCCGGTAAAAGCGCCTTTGACATAACCGAAGAGCTCGCTTTCAATCAGGGTGGAGGTGAGGGCGGTGCAGTTAACGGTGATGAACGGCTGATCCTTCAGATGGCTGGCCTGGTAGATACCCCTGGCCACCAGGTCCTTGCCGGTGCCGGTCTCGCCAAGCAACAGCACGGTGGTGGGCATGGGCGCTACCTGGGCGATCATCTCACGGACCATTTCGACCTGTCGTGACTTGCCTATGATTAGATCGTCCCGCCGGGCATAGAGATCGTATTCCCTTTTTGCGACCTTGTATTTTGTCTCAAAATTCCTGGCGTTTTGATACTCTTTGGCCAGAAGCCGGATCAGCCGGACAGCGCTGCCGCGCAGGAAGAGTGTTCCCGCAGAGTCAAGTGCGGCGGAGCAGTCATCCTGTTCATGGTCGGCAAGAACATTCAAGACGATGTCCGGCGGCGGCAGGCGTTCGAGCTGGCTACATTTGTTCCAGAGGGAAATGTCGAGTTCCCTGGTCAGATCAAGGCTTGACGACTCGGCATCCCGGTCCAGGAGGCCGAGAATCTCAAGTCCCTGAATGTTATTTATGGCCTTGAGCAGGGTGGCGCACAGTGCCCCTGTCCCGATGACCAGCAGCCGGACAGGTGCGCCGCCAGCCATGCCGTCTTCAGCACATTTTTCAAGACTGGTCGACAGGCTCACCGTTTCCTGCTCCTCAGCCGCTTTCTCACCCGTTCGGCGGCAGCCACCATGTTTTGGAGCATGGCCTTCACCTCCGGCCAGGTCCTGGTTTTCAGACCGCAGTCGGGGTTCACCCAGAGCTGCTCGGCAGGGATACGTTTCAGGGCAAGGAGCAGGAGTTTTTCCAGCTCATCCGTGGTCGGTACCCGTGGACTATGGATATCAATTATGCCCGGCCCAATATCATTTGGATAATGGAAGTCGCGGAAGGCCTCAAGGAGCGTCATTCGGCTGCGGCCCGCCTCCATGCTGATGACATCGGCGTCCATGCCGGCGATGGCATCGATGATCTCGTTGAACTCGGCATAGCACATATGGGTGTGAATTTGGGTCTGGTCACTGACCCCGCTGGTGGCCAGCCGGAAGGCGGCCACGGCCCAGTCGAGATATGCCTGCCGGTCTTTTTGCCTGAGAGGCAGTCCTTCCCGGAGGGCCGGTTCGTCGATCTGGATAATTTTCAGGCCGGACTGCTCCAGGTCCTTGACCTCGTCCCGGATGGCAAGGGCCAGCTGGCGGCAGGTATCCTGCTGCGGCTGATCGTCCCTGACAAAGCTCCAGCGCAGAATGGTGACCGGCCCGGTCAGCATGGCCTTCACGGGTTTTTCGGTGAGGGACTGGGCAAAGGTTGACCAGGAAACCGTCATGGGACGCGGCCTTGAGACGTCCCCATAGATAATCGGGGGCTTGACGCAGCGGGAGCCATAGCTCTGTACCCAGCCGTTTTCGGTAAAGCAGAACCCGTCAAGTTTGGCGGCGAAATACTCCACCATGTCGTTGCGCTCCGGCTCGCCATGCACCAGCACATCAAGTGCGGCCTCTTCCTGTTGTTTGACGGCGAATTCAATGTATTCCTGCATGGCCCGGACATATTCATTACGTCCCGCCTTGCCCTGCCGGTATTTTTTGCGCATAACCCGGATCTCCCTGGTCTGCGGGAAAGAACCAATGGTTGTGGTCGGCAGCAGGGGCAGGTCGAGAAGGTCGGCCTGGGCCTCTTTTCGTGCGGCAAAAGGTAAATTTCTCGTCAACATCCGGTCGGAGACCGAGGCCAGCCTGGCCCTGGCCCCCGGATCAATTATGCGGCTACAGGCCCGGCGGGCCGCCCGGGTTTTCCGGTTTTCAATGATAGAATCCGGCTGACCGCCGGAAGCCGCCTCGGCGATGGCCGCGACCTCCAGGCATTTCTCCCCGGCAAAGGCCAGCCAGGTCTTGATCTCGGGATCAAGGTTCGTCTCCCCGGATAGGGCCAGCGGTACGTGGATAAGCGAACAGGAAGGCGCGATCATGAGCCTTTCCCTGCCAAGGACCTCGCCGGCCTGCTCTGCCAGGCCGACGGCCCGGTCCATATCGACCCGCCAGATATTGCGGCCGTTGACCAGGCCCAGGGAGAGCGCCATCCGCTCCGGCAGGTGCTCAAGGACGGTGTCGAGCTGGCCCGGAGCCCGGACCAGGTCGAGGTGGAAGGCGGCAACCGGGAGCTTGAGCGCGGCCGCCGGCCGGGCGACCTCCCCGAAACAGGTGGTCAGCATGATTTTGGCCTCGCCGGCCGCTTTGCTCAGCCGCTCATAGGCCGCCATCATCCGTTCAAGGACCTGCCGCTCAAGATCAAGGACGAGGATCGGCTCGTCCAGCTGGATCCACAGACATTCCGTCCCAAGCCGGGCCAGGATCTCGCAGTACACCTCGACAATCGCCTCCAGGTGCTGCCAGCGGTCAAAACCCGGTTCCGTGCTCTTGCCGAGCAGGATATAGGTAAAGGGGCCGGGCAGCACCGCCTTGACCCGGATTCCGGCCCGGCCGGCCGCCCGCACCTGGTTAAACAGCCGGGAGGACGAAAGACGGAAGACCTGTCCCGGCCGGAACTCCGGGACAATGTAGTGGTAGTTGGTGTCAAACCACTTGGTCATCTCCATGGCCGCGGCCCCGTTTTCGTCCTCCGAGCCACGGGCCATGCGGAAGTAGAGGTCCAGATCAACCTCGTCGCCGCTAAACCCGAACCGTTCCGGCACCGCCCCCAGGGTTGCGGTCATGTCCAGGATGTGATCGTAAAGGGAAAAATCCCCGGCCGGCACCAGGTCAATGCCTGCTTTTTTCTGCACCCGCCAGTTCTCAAGCCGCAGCTCTCCGGCAATATCCAGAAGCTGTTTTTCGGAGATCCGGCCCTGCCAGAACCCCTCAACAGCCCATTTCAGTTCCCGGTTACGGCCGATTCTCGGAAACCCCAGGTTGTGTGTCAGCATAAACGTCCCCTTGTTTGGGTGATACGTATTTTTTAAACGTGTTACTTCGGCATTGAAGTAATTGCCGGGCTGTACGTTTCAAATGGAGCATGAAGGGGAAATAGCGCGAAGAGTTCAGGTGAATGGAGAGGGACAAGACGCAACACAGACCATGGTCGACCGGCAAAAGACAGGCTGTGGCGGCATGTCATCGTTATCCTCCTGGACCCGGGCGCGAGGTCCCCAACAAAGGCATACACATGACAGGTCGTCTTCTGGCTTACGGGCCGGGGGAGATACCCCCTGGTGACAGCATTTTTTTAAGCGGCGCAATCCTTCCCGGGCTTTGCCGGTGGATGCAGCCATGCTGTCAGGCCCGATCACAGCAGCGCGTCTGCGACGGATTTTCACCGTCTTCCGTTTCCCGCACGTGTTCGGTTACTTTTTTTAAGAGTAATGAAGCTCGATGTTATCCTCCTGTAATGTAATGTCAAGTATTTTGTCCCTGGCCGTTATTGTCTGCCTACGGGCCGGCTTCATCCGGAGATTGGGCGCCAATAATATCTTACGACATAGCGGCCATGAAGGCATCGTGCCGCTGCCGGTAGGGCGGAAAGGAGAAAAACGCCGATCCCGAGACCAGGATATCGGCGCCGGCGTCCACGAATTGCTCAATGAACCGGCCCGGTCTCTCGATCATCAGGTGGACGTCAAAAAACAGTGTACTCTCCTTGCGGCAGGCGGCGATCACGGCCGGGCCCATGGTGATATTGGGTACAAACATGCCGTCCATCACATCCCAGTGTGCCCAGGAAACACCAGCCTCTTCGAGCGCGGCAAGTTCCCCGGCCAGGCAGCTAAAATCCGCCGACAGAAGCGACGGCGACAGGAGTGTCCCGGCCATTTCAGCCCGCCTCCGGGGCCAGGTCGCCGGAGGTGTAGCGCTCCGCCATGACCTCCAGAGAAAGCGGTTCTATCTTTTGTGCCCGGCCGGCCGAGCCAAAGGCCTCGAAACGCTGGCGGCAGACCTCCTTCATGGCCTCGGTGGCGGCTTGGAGGAATTTCCGGGGATCAAAATTTTTTGGATTTTCGGCCAGGTGCCTCCTGGCCGCCCCGGTTGACGCCAACCGGAGATCGGTGTCGATATTGACCTTGCGCACCCCATGCCGGATGCCCTCCCGGATTTCTTCTACCGGCACCCCGTAGGTTTCGCCCAGCTCACCGCCGTATTCATTGATGACCTGCAACCATTCCTGCGGCACACTGGAAGAGCCGTGCATGACCAGGTGGGTATTTGGTATTCGGGCATGTATTTCCTTTATCCGGTCAATGGCCAGAATGTCGCCGGCAGGCGGCTTGGAGAATTTGTAGGCCCCGTGGCTGGTGCCGATGGCAATGGCCAGAGCGTCCACCCTGGTCTTTTGCACAAAATCCGCCGCCTGTTCCGGATCGGTGAGCATCTGCTCCCTGGTCAGCACCCCCTCGGCGCCGACGCCGTCCTCCTTGCCGGCCCGGGCGGTCTCCAGCGAGCCCAGGACGCCAAGCTCGCCTTCCACGGAGACGCCGCAGCCGTGGGCCATGGCCACGACATTGCCGGTGACCGTGACATTGTATTCATAGGTGGACGGGGTCTTTGCATCCTCCAGCAGGGAGCCGTCCATCATCACCGAGGTAAATCCCGACTGGATGGACTGGACACAGACGACCGGCGAGGCCCCGTGATCCAGGTGCAGGCAGACCGGGATATGGGGCCACTCCTCAACGGCGGCCAGGATCAGGTGCCGCAGAAAAACAGCCCCGGCGTACCGCCGCGCCCCGGCCGAACTCTGGACTATTACCGGGCTGGATGTCTCGTCTGCCGCCTCCATGATGGCGCGTACCTGTTCCATGTTATTGACGTTAAAGGCGGGAATCCCGTAACCATGCTCTGCCGCGTGGTCCAGGAGCTGCCGGAGAGAGATGAAAGCCATAATGTTCTCCTTTTTTTCGTTTTGGTTTGTCGAAATATTGTGCTTGTCTCCGTAAACGGTCGACCGGCGGTCAGGTCCGGCCGGGCTATACCTTGACGATCTTCATTGAATTTGTGCCGCCCCCCTTGCCGGGTAGATCGCCGCAGGCGGTAATGATGATCTCCCCCTGCCCGGCGGCCCCCATCCGGACCAGCCTGGCGGCGGCCTCGGCGTGTTGTTCAGGGGCACTGACGGCGGTGGTGTCAAAGGGGACCGGATATACTCCCCTGAAGAGGGTCATCCGCCGCAGGGTTTTCTGGTGGCGGGCCAGGGCGTAGATCGGGATTCCCGAGCTTATCCGCGACATCAGCATCGGCGTTTTGCCGGATTCGGTCAGCACCGAGATTGCCTTTATTCCCAGGTGATTGGCGGCGTACATGACCGACATGGCCAGGGCCTCGTCAATGTGGGAAAACAGGGTGTTAATCCGGTGGCGGGAGATTCGTGCCACATCCTGCTTCTCCGCCTCCAGGCAGATCTGGGCCATGTGGCGTACCGTCTTGACCGGGAAACGGCCGGCCGCGGTCTCGGCCGAGAGCATGACTGCGTCGGTCCCGTCCAGCACTGCGTTGGCCACGTCAAAGACCTCGGCCCTGGTCGGGATGGAATTCTGAATCATGGATTCCATCATCTGGGTCGCGGTGATCACTATCCGGTTCAGGCTCCTGGCCTGCTTGATTATCTGTTTTTGTATCGCCGGCAGTCGGGCTTCGCCGATTTCTACCCCCAGGTCGCCCCTGGCGATCATGACCACATCTGCCGCCTCAATGATCTCGTCCAGGGTGGAAATGGCTTCAAGACGTTCAATTTTGGCCACGATACCCCCGGTAAAGCCCATGTCGTGCAGGGATTTCCTGGCCCGGCTGATGTCCCGTCCGCATTTTGGAAACGAAACCGCCACATAGTCCGCGTCCAGGGCCACGGCCTTCTCCATGTCGTGGAGATTTCGCTCCCCCGGTGTCTGGGACGACAGCCCGCCGCCCAGACGGTTGACCCCCTTGTTGCCGGAAAGCGTGCCGCCTTCCCGCACCCGGCAGGTAATTCTTTGCCGCTCTATCTTCTCCACCTGTATGACGAGGCGTCCGTCATCGAGCAGCAGGGTATCGCCCGCCGCCAGATCCGCGGCAAGATGGTGATAGTTTATGCCGACCCCGGCCATGGTTCCGGCCTTGGGCGGGATTTCCGGATCAAGGATAAAGGCGTCCGATTCGACAAGCTCCACCTGGCCGTCGGCAAAGCCGGTAATGCGAATCTTGGCGCCGGGCAGATCCACCATGATTCCCACTTCCCGGCCCAGTTCGGCGGCAGTCCTGCGGACCTCAACGGCCCGCCGGATGTGATCCCGGCTTCTGCCGTGCGAAAAATTCAGGCGGATCACATCGACACCGGCGGCGACTATTTCTTTCAAGGTCTCGGGAGAGTCAGTTGCCGGACCCAGGGTGGCGACGATTTTGGTCCTTCTCACCTCGACTCACCTTGAATTCCTTGCAGAACCTGGAGCATGGTGTCCACCAGCGGTTGTACCCGGAGCCCGAAATGGCTGAACAGCGCCTCGCCGGGGGCCGATTCTCCAAAGCTGTCGATGCCCATGACCCTGCCCCGGCTGCCCGCATAGCGGTGCCAGCAGGCGGTCCGGCCGGCTTCCACCACCACCCTGGCGGTAATACCGGCAGGCAGCACCGCCTCCCGGTATTCGCTGTCCTGGACCTCGAAACGATCCACTGACACCATGGATACCACCCGGATGCAATGTCCCATTCCGTCAAGCTCCTTGGCCGCCGCAACGGCGACTCCCACCTCCGAGCCGGTGGCGATGATGATCGCCTCGGGCGGTCCCTGGCCGTCTTGCAGCACATAGCCCCCTCGTTGTATGTTTTCCAGTTGTCCCGGCTGTTGCTTCAGGTGCGGCAGGGTCTGGCGGGAGAGAATCAGGCAGGTCGGGCCGCTTTTGTTTTCGATGGCAGCCTGCCAGGCCACGGCGGTCTCCACCGTATCCGCAGGCCGCCAGACACTCATTCCGGGAATCAGGCGCAGGCTGGCAACATGTTCAACCGGCTGGTGGGTCGGGCCGTCCTCGCCCACGCCGATGGAATCATGGGTGAGTACGTAGATGACCCGGAGTTTCATCAGGGCCGACATCCGCATACCGTTGCGGGCGTAATCGGAAAACATCAGGAAGGTGCCGCCGTATGGAATAAAACCGCCGTGCAGGGCCATGCCGTTCATGATGGCGGCCATGGCGAATTCCCGGACCCCGTAACGCACATAGTTGCCGTCAAAATCGGCACCCGGCCGAACCGGCCTGGTACCAGACCAGTTGGTTAGGTTCGAGCCGGTCAGGTCGGCCGAGCCGCCGATAAGTTCAGGTAGAGCTGCCGCATATCTTTCTATGGCCTCCTGGGAGGCCTTGCGGGAGGCCATATCCCTGGCGCCGGCCTCCAGTTCCTTGATAAACTCTTCGGCCCGGCCGGCAAACGATGCGGGCAGACGGCCGGAAATTATTCTTTCAAAATCCCCGGCCGCTTCCGGATAGCTCTTCCGGTAGGCGGCAAACATCTCATTCCACCGCCCCTCAACTTCCGCGCCTTTTTTCCTGGCGTCCCAGCCCGCGTAGATGTCCTTGGGCACCACAAACGGTTCATGGGGCCAGTTCAGCCGCTCCCTGGCCGCCGCGATCTCGGCCCGGCCAAGGGGTGCGCCGTGGCAGGAGGCCTTGCCGCAGGCATTGGGCGCGCCGCAGCCGATGATGGTCTTGCAGCAGATGAGGCTGGGCTTCAGGGTCTGGGCGCGTGCCTCGATAATAGCCCTTTTGACAGCCTCCGGGTTGTGGCCGTCCACATCCCGAACTACGTGCCAGCCATAGGCCTCAAACCGCCTCGGCGTATCATCGGCAAACCAGTCATCCACCGGGCCGTCGATGGATATACCGTTGTCATCGTAAAAGAGGATGAGTTTCCCCAGGCCCAGCGTCCCGGCCAGGGAACAGCATTCGTGTGACAACCCCTCCATCAGGCAGCCGTCACCGGCAAACACATAGGTGAAGTGGTCAACCAGGTTGAGAGCGCCCCGGTTGAACCGGGCCGCCAGCATCCTCTCGGCCAGGGCCATGCCCACCCCGTTGGCAATCCCCTGGCCCAGGGGGCCGGTGGTCGTTTCCACGCCCGGGGTCAGGCCGTGCTCGGGATGACCGGGGGTCTTTGAATGAAGCTGCCTGAACTGTTTGAGGTCTTTGATCGTGAGGTCGTAACCGGAAAGATGCAGGAGGCTGTAAAGCAGCATGGAACCATGGCCGTTTGAAAGGACAAAACGGTCCCGGTCGCACCAGTCTGGATTGGCCGGGTTGTGCCGCATAAAGTCGTTCCACAGCACCTCGGCAATATCGGCCATGCCCAGGGGCGCGCCCGGATGGCCCGATTGGGCCTTTTCGATGGCGTCCATACTGAGCGCCCTGACCGCATTCGCTAATTTTTTTCGTGAAGCTGAAGACATAATTTCCCCCTTTCCAGTTACCATTGCTGTTGGCCTTTGGCCGTTTTTTCCAATATCTCGTAAGAGATCAAGAATTAAGCCAAATCAGATTGTGGTGGGGGATGATGACAAAAAAAATCTTTTTTCAAGGAGTTATGAGAAGATTATGTAGAGGGGAGGGTATTGCGCCTGTGCCATAACTGGCTCAAGAGGAGAGCGGACGGGGCCACCGTCTGGACGTAACTGACACAGTAAAATGGCGGACTTTTTATAGGTCTCCTAGCCCGAGTTTCCTAGTTACAAATGTTGCATTTGCGCAACACGTTGAAATCACAAAAGAAAGATACAGATGAACACTATGCCCTAAAAAAATACCCCATAGAATATTCCTGGAACCCTGTAAAAATAGGCTTGAAAGTTTGTTTACTATGCCCTAACCCGCATTTCTCACTTTTCAATGCCTAAATTCTTTTTGATTTTTTTATACGCCAATTTATCAACTAGTTAGAAATCCGCTCTTATTTTCGACTTTTTCCAACTTCTTGATTTTGTTAAGTAATATTTTTCACGTTTTGTTTGTAGAGGCTGTATTGGTGCCTGGTTATTCACGGTAATCCTTGACGCGCAGCATGTCCCCTACGGTAAAATATCTCGGACTATTTATCGGAGGAAATGGATGTTTTTCAAGGATGATGGTCTCGTAAAAAGTCATTTTATGTGTCATCCTCGCGCAGGCGGGGATCCATGAGAATAGGGTCAAATCTGCTTTTGACTCTTGTGGAGAGTGACTGAGAGTCAAGAGCAGACCCTATCTTCTATTTTAGAAATATCCTCTTAATTTGATGCAATTTTCGCACTATAGATTCACATATTGACAAGTGTGCATTCCGTAGATATACATAGGATGTGGGCAAGACAATCAACGAAATTCTCGCAAAATGTATTGGCTTTGATTGGGACGAAGGAAATTCGAGAAAAAACTGGATCAAGCATCAGGTCACCCCTTCGGAATGTGAGCAGATATATTTTAATCAACCCTTGATAGTCCAACATGATATTAAGTATCCTCCGCATGAATTAAGGTTCTATGTGCTTGGTAAAACGGATAAAAACAGAAAGTTATTGATAGCTTTTACTATACGCCAAGATATGATTCGTATCATATCTGCAAGAGATATGAGTCGAAAAGAAAGAAAGGTTTATGAAATATCATGAAAAATTCGATCCCTAAATTTATGACCGAAGATAAAGAAAGAGCATTCTGGTCTAACCATGATTCAACTGACTATGTTGATTGGAACTCTGCTGAAAGAATAACTCTTTCTAACCTCAAACCATCGACAAGGAAAATTTCCCTCAGGTTACCGGAATTAATGATTGAAGAATTAAAGGTACTGGCAAATAAGCGTGATGTGCCCTACCAATCTTTAATGAAAATATTTCTTGCGGAGCGTATCTTAAAAGAATTAGGTAGTTCTCGGCATTGATAAAAAAAGTATAACCCCATCTTCACGCGGTTACTCCCGCTCGCATAGAGGGGCTATCGTGAACGGAAGCGACTACGTAAATCTGTGGCGCCTGTTGGGGCTTACAGGTTGGATGCAAGGAATGGCGCGGAGTTTCACAACCTGTGACCAGTTACAAATCATCAACGTCCTCTTTTTTTATTATATGCCGAGATGAAGAGAAATTTTTCTTCGATAAACCTGCTTGATGAGTTGCGCGGCAATGAATATGAGCAGCTCTGTGCCGATTTCAGCACAATATCGTACAGTAAAGGGCAGCTGATCTATGCTCCCGGGCATGCTCATGACCTGGTCTTTATTATCAAGCAGGGCAAGGTCAGGATATACCTGGCAATGGAAGACAAGGAGTTTTCTCTGGCTCTGCTCGAACCGGGAGACCTGTATGCTACCCACACCAGGGCCCATGTGACTGCCGTCGAAGACGTAACGCTGCTGACCATGCCGACAGATAAATTTCACCGCTACATGATGACTCGCCCGGCCCTTTCCCGGACCATTATCAGCATTCTGGGCGAGCTCCTCAAACAGTCTTTTTCCATTATCGACAATCTTATTTTTAAAGATATTTCCGGCCGGCTGACCGACTTTTTCTTGCATGAAGCCGAACATCTCGGACAAAGTACAGGTGAAGGCATACTCCTGAACCTTGACCTGACCATGGAGCAACTTGCCGCGATAATCGGCTCGTCGCGCCAGACTGTCTCAACCGTCATCAATTCAATGCAGCGTGCTGATGTTGTTAGAAAAAAAGAGCGCGGTGTATATCTCATCCCCAACATGCATCTCCTTAAGAATTTCCCGGCGATTTAACAAATCATGCGATCCTGAGCAAAAAAAGCGGCAACTGTCAGCCAGCCGACAGTTTTTTGCTGCACCTTCAGCTATCATCTCATCATATGTGGAAGTATTTCCTCACCCTTGGACCATTTTTCATGAGAACCAGCAGGAGGCGCTGTGATGGCAGAAAATAAGTTGAATATTGACGAGTTGTCGATCTGGGACGATGCAAAACAGATGTTGCGCAAGGCCGAAAGGGACGGCGTTGAAACGGTATGGAACCGGCTGCAGCAACAGACACCTCACTGCAATTTCGGTGAGAGCGGTGTGTGCTGCCGAAATTGCACCATGGGTCCCTGTCGAATCAGCAAAAAGGCTCCCAGGGGGGTATGCGGTGCCGACGCAGACGTTATTGTGGCCCGCAACTTCGGCCGTTTCATTGCCGGCGGAACTGCCGGGCATTCGGACCACGGCCGTGACTGTGTCGAGGCCCTGGATGCGGTAGCTCGTGGTGCAACCACTGATTACTCGATCAAGGATGAAAAAAAGCTGCTGCGGATCGCGGAAGAAGTCGGCGTCAGTACGGAGGGGCGGGAACTGTTGGCGGTGGCCAAGGATCTGGCCGCGGAATTCTTTGCAAACTTCGGCAGCGTCAAGGGTGAGCTGTCTTTTATTGGCCGGGTGCCGGAAAAAAGACAGAAGCTCTGGGCAAATCTCGGGATAACGCCACGCGGCGTGGACCGTGAAATTGCCGAGATGATGCACCGTACTCACATGGGCTGCGACAATGACGCGGCCAATACCATGTTGCACGCCGCCCGTACCTGCCTGGCCGATGGCTGGGCCGGTTCAATGATTGCGACGGAAGTCTCCGATATCCTGTTCGGTACCCCGAGCCCGAGGAAGGCCAAGGTGAATCTCGGCGTTCTCAAGGAAGACCAGGTGAATATCCTGGTTCATGGGCATAATCCCATTGTTTCGGAAAAAATCATGGAGGCTGTCAATGAACCGGAAATGATTGCCCTGGCCAAGGAAAAAGGGGCGGCCGGAATCAACCTGGCCGGTCTCTGCTGTACGGGTAATGAGTTGATGATGCGCCAGGGAATACCCATGGCCGGCAATCACCTGATGACGGAACTGGCCATTGTCACCGGCGCCGTTGAACTTATTGTCGTGGATTACCAGTGCATTATGCCAAGCCTGGTCCAGGTTGGATCCTGTTATCATACCAAGATGGTGACAACGGCGGACAAGGCTCGTTTCACCGGGGCCGAGCATGTTAAATTTGAAATGCACAATGGCACGGAACAGGCTGAAAAGGTCGTTCGCATGGCCATTGAGCGATATGCCCTGCGTGATCAGGCGCGGGTGGAGATTCCCCATGATCCGGTGGATATCGTAACCGGGTTTTCCAACGAAGCCCTCCTCCAGGCCATGGGCGGTTCGTTGACCCCGCTGATCGAGGCAATCAAGGCCGGCAAGGTTCGGGGGGTCGTTGGTATAGTCGGCTGCAATAATCCGAAATACAAGCACGATTACTGCAATGTCAACCTGGCCCGGGAGCTGATAAAAAAGGATATCCTGGTCCTGGCAACCGGTTGTGTGACAACTGCGGCGGGCAAGGCCGGCTTGCTGGTGCCTGAGGCCGTTGAGCAGGCGGGACCGGGGTTACAGGAAATATGCGGCGCCCTGGGCATCCCTCCCGTTATCCATATGGGCAGCTGCGTAGATAATGCCCGTATCCTCCAGCTGTGCGCATTGCTGGCCAATGAGCTGGGAGTAGATATTTCCGATCTGCCGGTGGCCGCCTCCTCGCCGGAATGGTATTCGGAAAAAGCAGCGGCCATCGCTACCTATGCCGTTGCTTCCGGTATTTACACACATCTGGGACACCCGCCAAACATCACGGGTTCCAAAGTTGTTACCAACCTGGCACTTTCCGGGCTCGATGATCTGGTTGGGGCCTGTTTTGTAGTGGAACCCGATCCCTTCAAGGCCGCGGAACTCATCGACGAGAGGATTAAAAACAAGAGAACGGCATTGGGGTTAACTGCCTGAACCAGGGTGTCCAATGCAAGGGAGCGGCACCTTTTGCCGCTCCCTTGCGAACAGCGAACAGGAACAGCGGGACATCCTATTTCTCCCCCTCCTCACACACAACTCTTCAACAAGAGGCGACAACTATCCTGACACAGGGGGCCTGGATAAAAGTGTCCATTTTTGGTGGATCTGGTCACTCCTTCGGAATGTAGTCCACGTTGGCTTGATCTTTAAGGTCCGCGTCCGAAGAGATGATTTTGCAATTGTGGGCTCGTGATATAGCCACGATAATGGCGTCTGCCATGGCTAATTTTTCATGCAGGGCAATATCAGCAGCAGCAAGCGCAAGGGTGGCATCAAGCGGGATCACCTGAGAGCTTTTCATGTACCCAGCGGCAAGCAGAGCCTTTTCTTCGCCAACTTCTCTCTTGAGAACCTTATAGACCTCGTAAAGAATGATTGCAGGCATCAGGATGTTATCCGGAGCCATAAGATGCTCTTTATATTTGTTGGCTAGCTTGCCGTCAGTAAACCATTCCAGCCAGCCGCCAGAGTCAACAATAATCATGTGAGGCGATCATTCTTTTCTCGATAGTCATCGGTTCGAGCACCAGCGGCAATGCCTCTTAACTCATCAAGAGAGGCATGGGGAATGAGGATGAGCATCTTATCTTTTTCTATGACTGTCAGTTTTTGTTTCGGCTTGAGATTAAGATGCTCTCTGACCGGTTTGGGGATGACTACTTGATATTTACTCGAGATAGTTGTCTGCATGATATTCCCCTTTTCGTCGATCGATATGATAATTGTAAAATTTTCACAGGAGGATGTCAAGTTGTGCAATGTTTACAAGGTAATATCCGTATTCTTGATGTCCTCGACAAAAGTCATTTTATTCGTCATCCTCGCGCAGGCGGGGATTCATAGTCCATTAATATTACAGGATTCCCTCCTGCGCGGGAATGACGGTGTGATGAAGATTCAGGGTTTTTACGAGTCCATCACTCCTGAACTTCTATTATAAAAAAACAGGTAAGCGTAGACTCCGAGAATTTTTTGCTGCATTTTTTAAATGATTTCAAGGTGTAGGTTGGCGTTGAGCGTTTTTTCTCTCCATTGTTGGGTTTCGCTTAATTATGGGATAAGCTGAATGTTATGATATATACAACGAAAAAAAAGCGAAACCCAACATTAAGGGCATAATCGCTCAACACTAACCTACAATGGGTTGCGGGATCACCCGCCTTGGGATGTAAAAAGGAAAAACACATATACCGAATGAGCAATAAACGCGGTCAGACTCGACTATCTGTGACAGTTTACGCCGGAGAGCTGCAATACGGGGTCAGTTATGCCGAGGCCCGGCATCGCCTGCTCGGTCCGCTCGAGGCCGGAGAGTTCATCCGCAAACATCCCGGCCGGGTCGTCTTGGTCGCCGGGCACAAGGAGTATGCCCGCTGGCGGCCGTTCCTGCCGCAACCCGTGTCGGTCGACAGCCGCGGCGCCAGGGGATATTTTTTTGTTTGCTACTGAGGAAATTTCAGTTAAATAGGTATATATATGAAAGCTATAGCCTATAGTCTGCGCCGCCGTTTTGTCGGCTTGGTGGATTTTATCTCATCTTGTTATCATCTGCTTTGTTCTGTCCGCATGGGCTGTGCCAACTCCAGGGTTGGACTGCACTTTATAGGCAAGGTGCGTCGTTTATTGATCGTCCATTGCCGCAAGGATTATGTCAGGCAGCAGCTTTCCGAGCGCCAGGGGGCTTGTCGGCAATGTGGCACCTGTTGCAATCTTCTCTTTACCTGTCCCATGTTGACCAATGAAGGGCGCTGTCTGGCTTATGGCACCTGCCGTCCGCAGGCCTGCAAGGTTTTTCCCATTGATCAACGTGATGTTGAAGAGGTACGCCTGGCCGGAGGTCAATGTGGCTATCGCTTTAAGGAGCAGGAGCTTGGCTGCGGCTGATAACTCTTTTGGGTCTTGACCGCCCGGCGGTTCAGCGGTTTTTCCGCCAATTCGGGTGGGTAATGCCTAGTTTTTTGATTTTGTAATTCAGTGACCGCGGGCTGATGCCCAGGCGTTTGGCCGCTCTCTTCTGGACCCAGAGGCTGTCTTTCAGAGCCTTAAGGATCAAATCTTTTTCATGCACCTTCAGGGGCTCGCAGGCGGCGGCGGATATGGCCGGGGTGTGAAACCTGGGGATGGCGATGCTTTCCGGCTGAATATGATTGCTCTCTTCAAGGATAACCGCCCGTTCAATGGTGTTCGTTAACTGACGAATATTCCCGGGCCAGTTGTAAGCCTTGATGATCTCCATGGCAGTTGGCGAAAAATCGCTGATTTTCTTTTTCAGCGAGGTACAGGCCTTCCGCAGCATGACCTTTGCCAGGGGTTCTATGCAATCGGGTCTTTCCCGGAGAGGAGGAAGATGGATCGGCAGCACATTGATCCGGTAGAAAAGATCTTCGCGAAACTTGCCCTTGGCAATCTGTTTATCAAGATCCGTGTTGGTGGCGGCAATGACCCGGATATCCACTTGGATGGTCTTGTTGCCGCCGACCCGTTCAAACGATTTTTCTTCCAGGACCCGGAGCAGCTTGGTCTGTATTTCCAGGCTGATCTCGCCGATCTCGTCGAGAAAGATAGTGCCGCCGTTTGCCTGCTCAAAGCGACCGATTCGTTGCTTTACCGCCCCGGTAAACGAGCCTTTTTCATGGCCGAACAGCTCGCTTTCAAGTAAGGTTTCCGGAATATTGGCACAGTTGATTTTGATAAAAGGCTTGTCGCGGCGGTGGCTGTTATAATGAATTGAGCCGGAAAGAAAACTCTTGCCGGTGCCGGTGTCGCCGGTCATGAGAATGGTGGAGTCGGTCTCGGCAAATTTTTTCAAACTGTTGATTATTGTTTTAAATGCCGGGGTTTCGGCAACGACCATGCTGAAGTCATAGATGATATCCTGCCTGCCGCGCAGATAGTCGATCTCGTTTCGCAGCCCGCGGTGATTAATGGCTTTCTGGACGGCAAGCTGGATTCTGGCCGGAGAAAAAGGCTTGACGATAAAGTCGTGAGCCCCCCGCCTGATAGCCTGGACAATGAAATCGGCTTTTTCCGTTTCACTGGTGACGATGATCGGGGTGTATGGATTCTGCCGGTGTGTCTGTTTCAGCAGGTCAAAGGCGTCGTTTTTGTTCGCCGTGACGTTTATAACGATGACGTCATAGTGATTTTTGTTGAGTTCCTGCTGAAAAGATCTGGGGTCACCGACAATGGTGACTTTTGTGTTATCCGCCAAGGCAGCGCCGAAGTCCTCGCGATGTTCATAAGAACAGTCGTAAGCTAATAGCGAACAGGTGGATGAAGTCATGGATGGCCGCTTTGTTCCAGTTGAGACTGAAATTTATCATCTGTAATATTTATACTATAATATAGGGGATTTTCCCTGGAAAGTAAATATGGAAAAAATGGTAAAGGCGATTTTGTGCGGGACCGGTTACGCCGGGTGGAACTGATGTCTATGAAAACAGATGATCTCCGGATGATGGAGTTGGCATTGGGACAGGCCCGTGATGCCGCCGCCAGGGGGGAGGTGCCGGTGGGGGCCGTGCTGGTTGACGGAGATGGCCGGCTCCTGACGACGGCCGGCAATAACTGCGTCGGCGCCAGTGATCCGGCCGGCCATGCCGAGATGCGGGTTCTGCGCCAGGCCGCCGGAATATTAAGCAATTACCGTTTGCTTGGCACTACCGTTTATGTCACCCTCGAACCTTGCGCCATGTGTGCCGCGGCCATGGTCCATGCACGCATAGAGAGACTTGTCTTTGGCGCGGCCGACCCCAAGGCCGGGGCAATCATTTCCCGGTATCGGATCGGCACGGATGGAGTTCTCAATCATCGTTTTGCCGTCAGCGGCGGCATTCTTGAAGTTGAGTGCGGCCGGCAGCTCAAAGATTTTTTTCGAAACCGCCGCTGACAGCCATTTTTCTGTTGTCAAAAAAACCAGGACAGGATAGAAAGTGTCTTTCAAGAGGGAAAAGGCAGTCGTGTCAGGCTCGGCTCTCTGTCTTCGGGCCTTTTTTATTTACAAGGAGAGGTGACCGAGTGGCTTAAGGTGCACGCCTGGAACGCGTGTGTACGCAAGTACCGTGAGTTCGAATCTCACCCTCTCCGCCAGCCATTGACTTTGCTTTGATAGCCAGGTCCTGCGCAACAAAGAATCACGAACTCCGTCAGGTCCGGGAGGAAGCAGCGGTAGTGAATCTCTTTGTGTGCCGCAGGGGTGCCTGGCTATCTTTTTTTGTGGTAACTGTCCAGATGCACTCCATCTTCGGGCGATCAGGCCGCCTCACATAGCCATACTATGGATTCGTTGGCCTGCTTACCCGAATATGGAGCACATCTGAACAGTTACCCCGGTATGAGTACAAATTTAATGGAGCGCATCCGGACGGTTGCCCATGCCGAGATTATTGAAGTTTCTCGTTTGTCCCTGGATAGTTCTTTTTGCGATTGCCGGGGACCACTTTTTGGACTAACTTGATTGCAGTTGTTCTTTATTCTCTTGTATCCTTTACATCCGAAACTCTATGACCATTGATTCCTGATTGTGTCGTATCTCGTTCTTGCCAGAAAATCACGACCCCGGACTTTTGCCGAGGTTATCGGTCAGCAAGCCGTTGTGCGTACGCTGCAAAATGCACTGTCGCAGAACCGGGTCCCCCATGCCCTGATTTTCAGCGGTGTGCGCGGTGTCGGTAAGACCACGCTGGCCCGGATCATGGCCAAGGCACTCAACTGCGAGCAGGGCCCCACGGCCACGCCCTGCAATCAGTGCCGTTCCTGCCGGGAAATCATGTCCGGTGTCAGTGTCGATCTGCACGAGGTGGACGGGGCTTCCAACCGGGGTATCCAGGAGATTCGCGAGCTGAAGGAACAGATCCGCTTCATGCCGACCGGGTCGCGTTTTAAAATCATCATTATCGATGAAGTACACATGCTTACTCCCGAGGCATTCAATGCCCTGCTCAAGACCATTGAGGAGCCGCCGGAGCATGTCTATTTCATGTTTGCCACCACCGAGATGCACCGGATACCGGTGACCATCCTCTCCCGCTGCCAGCGTTATGAACTCAAGCGGGTCGGCAGCCGGGATTTGACCGCCCATTTCAGCGCGATCGCCGCAGGTGAAAAGGTCGAGATCGAGCCGGCGGCGCTGAACCTGATCGTCCGGGAGGCCCGGGGCAGCGTCCGGGACGGTCTCAGTCTTCTGGATCAGATTTTTTCCTACTGCGGCGACTCGGTGAGCGCGGACGAGGTGGTGGACGTGCTCGGTCTGGTCAGCCACCGGATCATTGCCGGCCTGGCCTCGTCTCTTCTTGCCGGTGACCTGGCGGCAGCCCTGGAGCAGCTTGACCAAGTCTATACCTATGGTATGGATTTAAAGCGTTTTATCAACGACCTGCTGGCCTGGTTCCGGGACCTGGTCGTCTGCCGTGTCAGCGGCAAACCCGAGCAGCTGCTTGACCTGGCCGAAGAGGAAATGGCGGCGCTGCGGGAAACCGCGGCGGCCCATTCGGTCGAGACCCTGTCGTTCATGTTTAATGTATTGATGGAGAGTCTTGAAAAGGCAAGTTTTTCGTCGCGTCCCCGTTTTGCCCTGGAGTTGGCGTTTATCAGGGCGGTACAGGTCCGGGAGGTCGTTCCGGTCACCGATATTCTGGCCCGGCTTGACGCTGTTGCGGCCGGTGTTCCTCCTGAGCCGGAAGATTCCGGTCCGGGAGGCGGGCAGGCCGGCGGCATGGACCGTTCGGCAGCCGCGCCGGTGCGGTCGGAAACGGCCTCTCCGGCCCCGGTGGAATACGGCGGCCAAGCCGGGAGACCCGCCCCTGCCCGGGCGGCGGTGGCCGCTGTTAAAAAAACAGCGCCCCCCGCACCCGTGCCGGCAGAAGAGGGTACTGAGAAGCGGCCAGAGGTCAATCCTGTGGACGGCGAGAAGCGCCGGGATGATGCCGGCGGGGCCGAGTCCCAGGTTCATGGATCAGCCCCCAAAGATGTGCGCCGGCACTGGAACGAATTCGTCAGTTATGTGAAAGACCGAAAACCCTGGATGGCGGCGGCCCTGCAGCGGGCGGCCAGTGTCCGGCGTCATGATGATGAACTGCTTATCGAGTATAATGATCCGGCGGATTGCAGCCTCCTGAAAAATCGGGAATATATTACGCCGCTTACCGAATTCGCCCTGGATTTTTTTCAGGAGAATTTCAAACTAAAATTTCATGTGCCGGATTCCGATACCTGTGATGTTGACCCTGAAACCGGTATCAACCTGCAGAAGGAGCGGCAGGCATTGGCCAATGATTCTCTGGTGTTGGCCGCAGTGGACATTTTTGCCGGCGAGGTGGGGCATGTCAGGGTCGGGCCGCGTTTTCGCCGGACCACGCCGCCGGCCAAGACGGCTGCTGAACCCGGACCGACAGTTGGTGCCAGTTAAAGACGAGCCCTTTTTTCAGTGAGGTAAAACCGTTATGGATATGGAAGACTTGATGAAACACGCCCGGCAGTTTCAGGAAAAGCTGGCTCAGGTTCAGGAGGAACTGGGGGCAAGAATGGTCACAGGTACGGCCGGCGGCGGCATGGTCACGGTCACGGTCAATGGCTGCGGTGAACTGGTCGGTCTTGCCATTGAGCCAGAAGTGATCAATCCTGACGACCGGCAGATGTTGCAGGATCTGGTGATCGCGGCAGTGAATGACGGCCTGCGCAAGGCCAAGGATCTGGGCCGGAATGAAATGGGCAAGCTGACCGGCGGCATGACCATCCCCGGCATGTTCTGATTGGTTTTTATGCAGATCGTTCCCCCGGCACTTGAGCGGCTTATTGCCGATTTGACCAGGCTTCCCGGTATCGGCAGGAAAACGGCCACCCGGCTGGCCCTGTATGTTTTACGGCGGCCGGCGGCCGAGGCGCTGAGTCTGGCCGAGGACCTCGCCGCCTTGCACGCTTCCATTCGTATGTGCGGCCGGTGTTTCGCCTTTTCGGAAACCGATCCGTGTTCTATCTGCAGTGATGCGCGGCGGGACGATCGACTGGTCTGCGTGGTTGAGGAACCAGGCGACCTGATGGCCATAGAAAAAACCGGGGTTTTCCGGGGGGTCTATCATATCCTGCACGGTGTCCTGGCCCCCATGGATGGTATCGGTCCGGAAGAGTTGAAAATTAAAGAACTCTTTGAGCGGATAAAGAAGCAGGAGACCGTCGAGATTCTGATTGCCACCAGTTCAACCGTGCCGGGCGAGGCGACGGCATCGTTTCTCATGGATAAGCTGCGCCGGCTTCCCGTCAGGGTCAGCCGTCTTGCCTGCGGTATTCCCATGGGCATGGATATCAAATATGCCGATGAGCATACCCTAGCCCGGGCCATCGAGAGCCGGCAGAATATAGATCACCTCTGAACAGTTATCGGGGGTTGTGGTAATTTTCCTTTGTAATTGAATCATTACGAGAGATGAATGGCCGCGGTCGGACTCGCTGTAAATCGGCGGGAGCGGTCTGCAATTCCCTTATTTTTCTTGACAATGAGCCTGTTTGCTGGTATTTGACTTGAGTTTTTCAGGAATTAGATTTATTTTATTTTTTTGTAACTTTTACGGTAGGAGTTGACAACGTTGTTTTTGTACCGGACAGTTGCAGTTTTTTTCATGTTTGAGTGAAGATGATATCCGAAGAAGGCGCGTAGCTCAGTGGGAGAGCGCTACCCTGACGCGGTAGAAGTCGGCGGTTCGAAACCGCCCGCGCCTACCAAGAACCCAAAGGCTAAAAGACAGG
>VAPG01017482.1_pt1 | contig 30524 bp, 26 predicted proteins | sample 3393851 | NCBI WGS metagenome assembly VAPG01 (sample SAMN08290438, study PRJNA428436) | hydrothermal vent metagenome | isolation source: Deep-sea hydrothermal vent chimney | place: Atlantic Ocean: South-mid Altantic Ridge | depth 2194 m m
GGCCTCCTGCTCCCTGAGCTGCTCCACGGCCTCAAGGCTGTGGGCGTAAAGCCGGCCGTCTTTATATTTGAAATATAATTTATCTCGTAATACCGCCCGCAGCAGAGCCGCCGCCTGATCATCATTAACCTCACGGCCAAAGCAAAGATCAGCAATAAATTCCAGGCTAAAATCAAGGCGTTCTTCTTCAACCACAAGCTGCCAGATCTCCTCCAAAGCCACCGGCAGGCTCATTTCGTTACGGCGTTTTGCGGTCTCCCGCAGGAGGCCGAGAGTTTCCTCACGGCCCAAAGCGGCAGGCAGTCTGACGGCGTTCATATACATAATCCGGGCCGCGGGCAGATTTACCTCACGGCCATTCTGATTAAGCAGGTGCAGACGACGACCGCTTTCAGACAGTACGGCGGCGCAGATAAATTTGCCCTGCTCAATATATTCGATTATCCTTCCCTGCATTATTATTCCCTGATATGTTATGGTAATGTTGATAGCTATTCAGCAGTAATCCAGACCTAACGCAAAAACCCAATTAGACACTACTGATAATTTTTCACAAAAAGAGTTGAGACTAACATGTTTGAGAAACAAAATGAACTTATAAAATCGGGGATCATAACCCTGGTGGGGCAGCCGAATGTTGGGAAATCCACTCTGCTGAATACCCTTTTGGGACAGAAAATATCCATTGTCTCACCCAAACCCCAGACCACCCGCAACCGCATATTAGCCATTATCAATGATCCGGGCTATCAGATCATCATGTTAGATACCCCCGGTCTTCATGAAGCGAGCGCCGAGCTCAATCAAGAAATGGTAAAAACGGCCTTAGATACCATGCGGGAGGTAGATATAATCGTCTTTATAGTCGACGCCGTAGCGCCACTGCCGAGAAAGGGCAAAAATCCCGCCAGTTACCTGTCTGCGGCCCGCGCCGCAACTCCGGTAATTCTCTTGATTAACAAGGTCGATCTCCTGGCGAGAGAGCAGCTCCTCCCCATAATTGAGGCCTACCAGAACCTGCATGATTTCAAGGCCATCATCCCTATCTCGGCCCTGAAGAACAAGGGCACGAATATTATGATTGCAGAGTTGTTGAAGCTCCTGCCCATGGGGCCGCGCTATTATCCAGAGGATATCCCTACTGATGCCAGCGAGAGATTTTTAATTGAAGAAATTATTCGAGAGAAGGTCTTTCTTTTAACCTCCAAAGAAATCCCTTATTCCACGGCAGTAGTGGTGGACAGGTTTAAAGAGGAAGAAGGCCGTAATCTGGTGACTATTGATGCCACCATCCTCATTGAAAAGAAATCGCAAAAGGGGATTATTATCGGCAAGGGGGGTAAAAAACTGCGGCAGATCGGAACCTCGGCCCGCATTGACATAGAACGGCTCCTTGAGCGCAAGGTTATGCTCCGTCTCTGGGTCAAAATCCAGAAGAACTGGACCAAGAGCAACCGGGTACTAAAGGAACTGGGCTACCGGGGATAAAGCCACCAAATTTAAGCACTCAACAAACCACACTCTTGACTTTATAAGCGTTTCAGGGACGCCCTAAATGGTCTTGTCAATCTGCGACTCCCTGGGCGGCTCACCTGGGGCCGGAGCAACCGACGGCAGCTGGTGTCGGCGCCGGGCCTCAACAATATCATGATTTGGGCTGGATTCCGCCGTCTGCTCCGGAGCACTGACCGCCCGTGAGGTTTCCAAGGTGGCAGCGGAGATATTATTCACCACCGCCGGGCCGATCTCACTTGTCCTCCCGGCCCCGGAAAGGCCTTCATTGTTGACATTGTCCACCTGAACCGCCGGATTTATCTCCCGCTCAGGAGCTGTTTGGTTGTGCGTGTTAGTAAGGTTCGCCGGATCTATTACCATGACCTACCTCCTTTGTCAGCTTTCCGCCCATTATACCACAGCACAGAGCCAGGTCAAATAAATCTTGAGCCCAAAACGTGGGGCGTAATAAAACAAAGGGGCAAAAACAAATTAATATCTTTACCCCAGTCCAATATCATCAAACCTGATGCACCAACCGCCCTCTTTTACTACCCATAAACAATGACACTCACTGAGAACGGAGCGCCCCTGCATTCCCAAAGCACTCAAGATGTTGCGCTGAACCCTTTTATTTATTTAATCCGAAGGGATTGAAGGTAAGAACCGGGCAGGATGCGGTATTGACCACCTGTTTCGCAGTGCTGCCCATCAGGAATTCTTCCAGCCCTTTAATACCGCGGGTACCAATGATAATCATATCGGCCTTTTCTTTGGCGGCAAAGACAACAATTTCCTCAGCCGCCTTACCAATAACTACTTTGCCGGAAACACCGCCCTTGAGGTATTGATACTTTTCCACCAGCTCAACCATCTTTTTTTCGGTTTTATCTTTCATTTCCTGTTTTATAACGGCAAAAGACGGGTGTACCAAAAGCATGTCATAGCCTCGAAAATCATTGACCACATGAAAAAAAACGACCTGAGCTCCCATCATGTCTGCCATAGAAGCCGCATAATCAGCCACCTTGTCTATAGTGCTTGTAAAATCAACCGGAACAATAACTTTCTTTATTTTATCCATTATATTTTCTCCCTGTGTTTGGATAAACAAGGCGAGAAGAATCAGGAATCCCTTTTCGCTGTCATATCCATGGTTAACGTAATGCCCATCAGCATGAACATTACAGGTGTTTTTGTCAATCTTTTTTTGCTTCCTGTAAAAAAATGGCCCGGGGAGGCAGATTTATGTTTTTATTGCCCTCTGCGGCTGCTGGACCTGTCGCATCAGGCTCCTCCACGACATAGGTAAATTACAGCCGTCACGGCACCCCCCCCAAAGGTATATAACAGCGCCGATATCGCTTTATTTTTAACCCTTATCCTGTTATAAGCAAAATAAGAAAAAATCAAGCTGCATTTGGAGCAGCGGACAATGATTTTCCGGAGAATAAAATGGGCAAAACAATAACAGAAAAAATATTCGCGGCTCACCTTCGGGATACGCCCAGCGCTGGGAACGCTATCCTGGATATTGACGTGGTTATGTGCCACGAAATCACCACCCCCATCGCCATTAATGACCTCACGGAACGGGGTATGGACCGGGTCTTTAATGCCGACAGGATCAAAGCCGTTATCGATCATGTAACCCCGGCCAAGGACTCCAAGACCGCTCTGCAGGGCAAAATCATCCGGGAATGGGCTCATCGCCATAAGATCAAAGATTTTTTTGATATTGGCGCCAACGGGGTATGTCACGCCATTTTCCCAGAGAAGGGCTTTATCCGACCGGGGAACACGGTGATTATGGGCGACTCTCACACCTGCACTCACGGGGCCTTTGGAGCCTTCTCCGCCGGGATTGGCACCACCGACCTTGAGGTGGGGATTTTAAAAGGCGTCTGTGCCTTCCGCACCCCGGAGACCATAAAAATATTACTTAACGGTACTCTGCCGGAAGGCGTTTTTGCCAAGGACATTATTTTGAGCATCATCAAAAAGCTCACCGTTAAAGGGGCCACTGACAAAATCATGGAATTCAGCGGGCCGGTGGTGGATGAAATGAGCATGGCCGCCCGGATGACTATGTGTAACATGGCCATTGAGGCCGGTGCCACCTGCGGCGTATGTCTGCCGGATATGGTAACCGCCGACTACCTGTGGCCCTTCATCAAGGACGATTATGCCTCCCGCGCAGAGGCAGCGGCAGATTTCAAAAAATGGCATTCCGATCCCGATGCCGATTATGCCGGAGAGTTAACCTTTGAGGTCAGTTCCCTGACCCCGCAGGTGACCTACGGTTACAAGCCGGATGAGGTCAAGGATATCGCCGAGATGTCCGGTACCGCTGTTGATCAGGTCTATATCGGCTCCTGTACCAACGGCCGGATTGAGGATCTGCGGGTGGCGGCCTCCATCCTTAAAGGGCGAAAAATAGCCGCCGGGGTACGGGGCATAGTCTCACCGGCCACCCCCAAGACTTACAGCATGGCCTTAGAGGAGGGACTTATCGAAACCTTTATGCAGGCTGGATTCTGTGTTACCAATCCCACCTGCGGGGCCTGCCTCGGAATGAGTAATGGGGTATTGGCCGAGGGCGAGGTCTGCGCCTCCACCACCAACCGTAATTTTAACGGCCGCATGGGCAAGGGCGGCATGGTGCACCTCATGAGCCCCCTTTCCGCCGCCGCTGCCGCTGTCAAAGGTGTCATCACCGATCCGCGCAGCCTGTAGGACGACTGCCGCATAACTAAATGATAAATCAGGCCGGATGACAAGCCAGCCTTGGAGCAGCAAAGGAGAATCATAATGAAAGAATTTGGTGGCGCCTGTGTACTACTTGATCGGAGTGACATCAATACCGATGAGATAATTCCAGCCAAATACCTGACTGAAAATTCCAAGTTGGCCTTAAAACCCTATATCCTTGAAGACTTGAAGCTCAATGGTTTTAATCCCCAGGCCAGCCTTGAGGGGGCCAGGGTAATTATTACCCGGCAGAATTTTGGCTGCGGCTCATCAAGGGAACACGCGGTATGGGTTTTGGAGGTAAACAATATAAACGTGGTCATCGCCGAGAGCTTTGCCCGCATTTTCCGCCAAAATACCTTTAATTGCGGGATGCTGGCCATTGAATTACCCCAAGAGGATATTGAGGCCATATTTGCCATCGAGGCCAAAGAACTTAAAGTTGATCTAAAGGGGCAGGAAATAACCGCTCTGGGTAACGGCGAACATCGCGCCAGTTTTGCCCTGAACCCTTTCGATCAGGAGCTGGTCATGGCCGGAGGCTGGCTGGCCTACGCCGACCAGAAATACTGATTTTCCCACCCGAATTTTTTTTAACAAAACGTAACTGTTTAGGGCAATTTACAGTCACACCTGAATAGTTACAACAAAACAATAAACAATGAATAAAATAAAAATCGGGGTGATTGGCGTTGGCTATCTCGGCCGCTTTCACGCTGAAAAATACAAAGCTATGGCGGACGTCGAGCTGGTAGGAGTCGCTGATTCACACCCCGGACGAGCCCTGCAAATAGCCCAGGAGATGCAGACAAGGCATTTCAGCAATTACCATAAAATGTTGAGCCTGGTCGATGCCGTCAGCATTGTGGTGCCCACCAAGGGACATGCGCGGGCCGCCCTGGATTGTCTCGATTACGGGGTTGATATCTTCATAGAAAAACCCATGACTGTCACCATGGAGGAGGCGGATGCCATTATAAGCAAGGCCGAAGCGTGCCAGCGCCTCGTCCAGGTTGGCCATATTGAGCGCTTCAATCCTGCGGTTATGGCCATGGAACAATATATAACCAATCCCATATTCATTGAAGCCCAGCGCCTGCACGCCTTTAACCCCCGCGGGGCCGATGTTGATGTCACTCTTGATCTCATGATTCATGATTTGGATATTATCATGAACATAGTTAAATCACCATTGAAGCATGTCCTGGCCATGGGTACTTCTGTCATTACCGACACCTCAGACATGGCCAACGCCAGACTGGTCTTTGAGAATGGCTGCACCGCGAATCTCACCGCCAGCCGGGTCTCCAAGACCAGTACCCGGAAATTACGCATCTTTCAGCAGGAGTCCTATATTTCCCTTGATTACGGCAAAAAAGAGATCTGGGTAAGTAAACAATTACCCACCAACCAGGCCGGCAACGGCCTACCCCGTGACGACACTAAGCAGTTCACCTTTACCGATGATGCCCTGGAAACGGAATTAAAGGCCTTTGTCCTCAATATCAGAGAGCGCAGTATCCCCATGGTCAGCGGTCGAGAGGGGCGTCTGGCCCTGAAGATCGCCCACCAGATAATTGAACTGATTAATGATTTCCGCGCCGAGCACCCGGATCTCATAACTCGATAAAATCCAGAACGGCCCGTAAATTGACCAGCAATACAAGCAATAATAATGAGGTCATCATCGTCGCCGGCGAAACCTCCGGCGATATGCATGGTGCCAGACTGGTAACAGAGATGCTTAAACTACGTCCCGAGCTTAATTTTCGGGGTGTAGGTGGAAGTTATTTGCGCCAGGCTGGGGTAGATGTAATGTTTCCGGCCGAGGAGCTGGCCGTAGTGGGCATTGCCGAGGTTTTATCGCAGCTTAATGTAATCCGCCGGGCCTTGAAGGGTATAGGCCAATATCTGCGCCGCCGCTCCCCCGCCCTCCTCATCCTCATTGATTTCCCGGATTTTAATCTCATCCTGGCCGCCAAGGCCAAAAAGCTGGGCATCCCCGTCTTCTATTATATCAGTCCGCAGGTCTGGGCCTGGCGTCAGGGCCGGGTGAAAACCATTGCCCGGCGAGTCACCAAGCTGGCCGTTATTCTCCCCTTTGAACAGGAATTCTTTCAGCGCCACGGTCTGCGGCAGGTGGAATTTGTTGGTCATCCCCTCGTCGATCAGGTAAAACGGCCTGACCACCAGGCCATAAGCGCTTTCAGAGCCCGCCATCATATCGCGCCGGGCTGCCGCCTCATTGGTCTGTTGCCGGGCAGCCGCCGGAAAGAGATCCAGGCCATGCTGCCCATCTTTTTAAAAACCGCCGCCCTGCTTAAAAAACGGCATCGCGACCTCACCTTTCTCCTGCCCCTGGCTCCCAGCCTCAAACAGGCGGACTTAGCCCCCCTCATTGAAGGAATCAATCTACCTCTTAAAATTATAACGGAGGACCGCTATCTGCTGATGGCCGCCTCAGACCTGGTCATGGCAGCCTCGGGAACGGTGACTCTGGAACTGGCCCTTCTAAGAACTCCGATGGTGGTTTGCTACCGGCTCTCAGCTCTCACCTATTTCCTCGGCCACCGTTTAATAAAGGCGACCTTTGCCTCACTTGTCAATCTCGTGGCCGGCAAAGAAATAGTCAAAGAATTATTACAGAAGGAATTTACGGCCCCCAACCTCTTAGAGGCCGTAGAGGATATCTGGCCGGGTGGCGCGGGTAATCAGCGGATGAGAAGGGAACTGGCGGAGGTGGCCGTCAGCCTGGGACAAAAAGGGGCTTCGACCAAGGCCGCCCGTCTGGCAATCGCCACTATGAAGTAGTTTACCGGGAAAGTGATAAGTTAATCAGGTTGATTTAACAAATTAAATGTCGAATTACGAATGCCGAAGTCTGCTTCTTCTTTTCCTTCATTATTTAAAACGTAGTTAAGACGTACAGTTGCCTATGGAAGGGGCCGGGAAAACTATCCCACCGAACAGACCTCTCAGTCAGGGAAAAATCGGGATATTAAGCAGGCCCTCGCTCTCCTTAAAGCTGCAGATTAAATTCATATTCTGAATTGCCTGGCCCGCCGCGCCCTTGACTAAATTATCAATAGCCGAGACAATTATCACCCGTTTGGTACGAGGATCAACCTTCAGGCCAATATCGCAGAAATTACTGCCCCGCACATATTGTGTAGCTGGTAATTGCCCCGGCGGACAAAGACGAACAAAATATTCGTCCTTATAGAACTCTTCATAGAGGGCAAAGACGTCAGCATCCGTGACATCAGTTTTCAGATCGGCATAAATGGTGCTTAAAATCCCCCTGGACATGGGCAGCAGGTGAGGGGTAAAAGAGACGGTGATATCTTCACCGGTCAGAAGAGACAACTCCTGCTCTATTTCTGGGGTATGCCTGTGCTCCGCCACCTTATAGGCCCGGAAACCATCGGCTACCTCACAATACAGGGTGCCGACCTGCGCTCCGCGGCCCGCCCCGGCGGCCCCTGATTTAGAGTCAATAATCAGATTATCACTCCGCACCAGGCCATTCTTAAGCAATGGTGCCAGGCCAAGAATAATACTGGTGGGATAACAGCCGGGGTTGGCCACCAGCCGGGCTCCGCTAATGGACTCCCGATACAGTTCCGGCAGGCCATATACCGCCTCGGGCAGTAACTCCCTGGCGCTGTGGGCCTGGTACCACTGCTCATACACCCCAGAATCGTGAATCCTGAAATCGGCGCTCAGATCAACAACCTTCTTGCCGGCCGTTAGCAGTTCGGGGACGATGGCCATGGCCGTCTGATGCGGCACAGCGGTAAAAAAAACATCAGCCCGCCCGGCCAGCTCCCGGCCGGATATATTTTCACAGATAATATCGGTCAGTCCCCGCAGATTGGGGAATACCGCCGCCAGCTTTTGACCGGCATACTGCCTTGAGGTGGCCACCGTCAGCTCAAGACCTGGATGACGGCATATCAACCTCGTCAATTCCACCCCTGTATAACCGGATGCCCCAACAATCCCTACTTTTAACATAACATGCCCCGCAACAAGCTCGAGTTCAAATAAAAAAAGGAAGAACCCATAAGGCTCTTCCTTGAAAAACGCAAAGCTGGAAGCTGATCTTAACGCTTGGAAAACTGGAAGCTGGCCCGGGCTCCCTTCTTGCCATATTTTTTCCGTTCCTTAACCCGGGCATCCCTGGTGAGGAATCCGGCCTTCTTCAGGCTCATCCGATTTTCGGGGTCAACCTCAAGCAAAGCCTTGGAAATACCATGACGCAGGGCATCAGCCTGAGCCGATTTACCACCGCCCTTGAGGGTAGCAATAACATCAAATTTTTCGACGTTATCGGTGAGGGCCATGGGGGTGTTGACCTTCTGACGGCTGTCAACGATATTACCGAAATAATCTTCCAGAGCCATCTTATTTACCGACACCTGGCCAGAACCGGGAGCCAACCATACACGAGCAATAGCATTTTTTCTTTTGCCCGTTGCGTAAAATTTCTTTGTTGCAGCCATCTATTATCTCCAGATAATATGTAACTGCTCAGATGTACTCCATCTTTGTCCGTTTCGCCCTCCTCATGTACAAGGAAGCATCGGAGTCTTCGCTCCGCTTACCTGACTCGGAGGCCAAAACGAATGAACCTGGAACACATCTGAACAGTTACAGTTACGAGTTGAGGGTAACTTACAACCCTCGCTGAATAGTTCAGGATAATATTAATATATTAATATTATAAACTTTTTACAGATCGAGTTCAGCCGGCTGTTGAGCCTCATGAGGATGCTGATCCCCGGCATAGACCTTGAATTTTTTTAATTGAGTACGGCCCAGGGAATTCTTGGGCAACATTCCCTTAACCGCCGCCATCAGCACTTCAGTGGGCTTTTTCTCCAGCATCTCACCAGCGCTGGTTTCCCTGAGGCCGCCCATATAGCCGCTATGCCGATAATATATCTTATCTTTAAGTTTATTACCGGTCAACTTGATTTTCTCAGCATTAATCACCACAACATAATCACCGTTATCCATGAAGGTGGAGTAAGTCGGTTTATGCTTGCCGCGCAATCTGGTGGCAATCTCCGAGGCCAAACGCCCCAGCACCTTCCCCTCGGCGTTGACAATATACCATTTTCTCTCAATCTCTTTAACCGGCGTTAAATATGTCTTCATTGTACGAACCTCTGTTAACTGTCACATTCTTCCAACTTTACGGATTTAAGAGTCTGGTAAAGTGAGAAATAATATATAAAAAAAAAAGCCCAAACGTATTCGAACCTTTTTAAAAAATTCTGGAGCGGGAAACGAGATTTGAACTCGCGACTTCAACCTTGGCAAGGTTGCACTCTACCACTGAGTTATTCCCGCCTAATCTATTCAGACAACTCCTGCACGAAAACGAAAGGATATATACCCTATTTCCAGAGCTCTTGTCAACTCAAAAAGATGTTTCCCGCTCAGAAATATAATTTTGAGTTGATATCCTTCTATCATCGGCTATATCGCATAATATTGCCTGATCGCTTAGATAGTTGTTATAAATTATCGTTGTTTATGATAAAATAGCGGTTAATCATAATGTTTTCAAGCTGCTGAACTATTAAATTTTAAAAGCCATATCCAGCCAGAGGAACCAACAAATGCCGCCATCAAAGCCGCGCCAAAGCGCTATCCACCGCCAGACCGGGGAAACTGACATAGACCTAAGACTACTCGTAGACGGCAGCGGCGGGGCCGATATCGCAACTGGTGTCCCTTTTATGGATCATATGCTAACCCTGTTGGCGGTGCATGGTTTTTTCGGCCTCACCATCAAAGCCAGCGGTGATACCGAGGTTGACGACCACCACACGGTGGAGGATCTGGGCATCTGTCTGGGCCAGGCCCTGAAGGAGGCTCTACTGGATGGCAGCGGGATTAAAAGGTACGGCGAAGCAGCCATACCCATGGATGAAACTCTGGTGAGAGTCTGCCTTGACATCTCAAACCGGCCTTTTCTCCACTACGAGGTAAAACTCCAAGAGGCCAAAACCGGCAATTTTGACACCAGCCTGACCAAGGAATTTCTGCGAGCTCTTGCTCTGCACGCCGGAATCACCATGCATGTGGATATGATCCGGGGTGAAAACGCTCATCACATCATCGAGGCCATCTTCAAAGGGTTGGGCAAGGCCCTTGACATTGCCACCACCATTGATCCTCGCCTGACCGGAACAGTTCTATCATCCAAGGGTTCAATTTAAAGGGGAATAAAATGAAAAAGCTGACAATTATCATTACCATGTTTCTCATGACGGCCTGTGCTCCACGCCCGCAGCCCCAACAGCTCCCAATTCCAGAGCCAGAGGTGCGGACGATTACCATACTGCCGGTTTCCATTACCACCAACAACAATCAAAACCAGAAAATGCGTCAAGAACTAACCGCCGGTCAAAGGGAACTCAGCCGCCTGCTCCATGATTATTTCAATAACAATGACCGGGTACATTTTCTTTCCCCGGATCAAACCGCCACCTACAATCAGGGCTACGAGACCAGAGGGGAAATCCGGAAACTGGGCCGCCGTCTGCATAGTGATGCCTTAATGATCTGGGAGATCAGCCGCTATCGTGAAAAAGATGGCGGTAATTACTCCGTCGGCCACCCGTCATCGGTGGCATTTTCATACCGCCTGGTAAGCACCGCCACCGGCGCCACCCTCTGCGGCGACAAAATAGACCACACCCAGGAGCCCCTGACCGAGAATCTCCTCTCCATCAAAACTTTCCTGAAACGGGGCGGCAAATGGGTATCTGCCGTTAGACTCATGAGCGACATCCTGCCCTCCACCTTAAAGCAATGTAAATACCTTAAGGCTGATAAAAACGCTGCAGCCGGCCAATAATCTTTTTCATGTCTACTCTTCCCCGCTCTATAAACCGCAAAATCGGCCGGGCCATGCATGACTACAGCATGCTGGCCCATGGAGACCGGGTGTTAATCGCCGTCTCCGGCGGGGTTGACAGTCTGGTTTTAAGCTGGATTTTAGATAGCTGGCGCCGCAAGGCCCCCATTGACTATGAGCTCAAGGCAGTGCACATTGACATGGGTTTTGGCGGCCGGAAGGACTATAAAGCCGTCAGCGCCGAAATGGATCGCCTGAATATCCCCCTTCTAATAGAGCATTCCGACTTCGGAATTGAAAACCAGGACGACGATGTAACCTGTTACCGTTGCGCCCGACGGCGGCGCGGCCGCCTCTTTGAACTGGCCCGCGAGCATAATTGTCAAAGTCTGGCTCTGGGCCATCATATGGATGACATCATCGAGACCCTGTTCATCAATATGCTCTACAGCGGCAATATAAGCACCATGCGTCCCGGCCAGAAGCTGTTCAAGGGCCGCCTCACCCTTATCCGCCCCCTGGCCTATCTGAGCAAGAACGAGATCTGGAGGCTGGCCCGGCTGGCCGGTATAACGCCAGTGAAAAACCTCTGCCCGAGAGCCGATCATAACAAGCGGGATGAGGTACGCAATCTACTTAAAGCCCTTTACCAACGCGATCCATTATGCAAGGCTAATATCTTCGCATCCCTCCACAACGTCAAAACGGATTACCTGCTATGAAACCCATGCGGACAGCCTTGGACTGTCTGGTCTGTCTCTACCGCCAGGCCTTAAATACCGCCCGGTTAGCGACAAATTCTGAAGAGTTACAACGCCGGATTTTAACCGAAACAGCCGCCCTCCTGCCCCGCTTAGACCCCAGCCTTTCACCGCCTGAGAATTCCATCAGACTATACCGCCTCATCGCCAGGCTCTCTAACAATCCGGATCCCTACGCCGAACTGAAGAGAACGGGCAATGAACACGCCCTGCGCCTGAGGGACAGAGTTCAAAAATTAATCAGCGCCGCCCATGATCCGCTCTACACCGCCATTCTCTTCGCCATTGCCGGTAACATCATTGACCATGGCGCCCTCCAGGACTTTGACTTAGATCAGACCATTAATGAATGCCTGAGCCAGACACCGGCAATCAATGATTACACCCAATTGCAAGAGGATTTAAAGGGGGCGGAGAATATTCTTTATCTCGGAGATAATTGTGGGGAACTTGTCTTTGACGGTCTTTTGATTGAGCTGCTGCCCGGCATGGTTACCCTGGCCCTGAAGGAAAAACCGATTATCAACGATGCCCTGCCCGCCGATGCCAGATTATGCGGCTTAAACAAAATATGCCGGGTAATCTCCAACGGCACGGACTGCCCCGGTACCCCGCTTAATCTCTGCAGCGAGGAGTTTAAAGCAGCCATGGCGAAGGCCGATCTGATTATCAGCAAGGGGCAGGGAAATTTTGAGACCCTAAGCCATATCAAAAGCGGGCCGCCGCTTTATTTTCTCCTGACCATCAAATGCCCCATTGTCGCCCAACGGGCCAGAGAAGCGGCAGGTGTCGCCGCCGAAATAGTTAGCGGCGACACCCTGCTTATGAGAGCCAGATTTTAGGTTTTCGTGTTCATGCTCATGTTCAGCACCAGTTCAAAGCGAATAGATAGTTACTACTCACGAATTATTAATTAACCGCGCCATATCCTTGGCGGCATAGGTCAGAATAATATCCGCCCCGGCCCGGTGAATAGAGAGCAGGGTCTCCATCATCACTTTATCCCCGTCTATCCAGCCATTGGCGGCTGCCGCCTTAATCATGGCGTATTCACCGCTAACCTGATAGGCGGCAATGGGATGATCAAACTCATCACGCATCTTGGAAATAATATCGAGGTATGAGAGAGCCGGTTTAACCATGATAATATCGGCACCCTCTTCCACATCAAGAGAGGCCTCCCGGAAGGCCTCCCGAACATTGGCAGGATCCATCTGATAGCCCCGCCGATCCCCGAATTGCGGGGCGCCGTCCGCCGCCTCCCGAAAGGGGCCGTAAAATGCGGAGGCATATTTAACCGCGTATGACATGATTGGTATATTGGTATAATTATTTTCATCCAGCGTGGCCCTGATCTCCGCCACCCGGCCGTCCATCATATCTGAAGGAGCTACCATATCCGCCCCAGCCCTGGCGTGAGAAAGAGCCGTCTTGGCCAGAATCTCCAGGGTGGCGTCGTTATCCACCTCACCATTAACGATTACGCCGCAGTGGCCATGATCGGTATATTCACAGAGACAGACATCGGTAACCACCATGAGCTCAGGGGCAGCGTTTTTCAGCTCCCGTACCGCCTGCTGGACGATACCGCCCTTGATATGGGCTCCAGTGCCGGTGGCATCCTTGCTGGCTGGCAGTCCAAAGAGAATAACACTACGCACTCCGACGGCAAGGCAGTCCCTGGCCTCGGCAGCCAGTTTATCCACCGACAGCCGAAAAACACCGGGCATGGAACTGATCTCTTCCTTAATATTCTTGCCGGTCTGCACAAAGATGGGAAGAATAAATTGCGAGGGAGAAAGCCTGGTCTCCCGCACCATGGCCCGAAAATTTTCATTTTGTCTTAACCGGCGGGGCCGGTAATCAGGGAATATCATTATATGCCTCCTGTTTATTATTTTAGTGATTCATCAGACGTAAGCGCTCCATGAACACCCTGAAACGCTTACATTTCAAGATGTTATAAAGTCAAGAGTGTAGTTTGTTGAGCGCTTACCAACAGACTTTACCCAAGCGGCCAGCTTATAATTTCATTTGCTTTTCAACAAGTTCATTTATAAACTTCTCCGGATCTCGCAAGGCGGCACTGGTAATGGCGATTTCGTGTTCATGCCCCTCATGCTCCAACAGACTCAGGCCGTATTCCATGGCCTTGAGTAATTTAGCGCAGATAATATCCAGGCCTTCAGGGCTTTTAGGTTCCTGGTCCAAGCAATAATCAACCGCCTCGGTGGTGAACCTGACCCGGCTGCCGCATTGTTTAAATATCTTTTCCTGCCAGCTGGACAGATGCCCAACCAGGCTGGCAAAATCTTCACATGCCTCGTTAGGGCTGATATTCTCGGCAAAGGCGTAGGAGGCGAGCAGCAAAATTCGAGCCTTAGTCGGCCGCACCTCGTTATCCCGCAGCCAGGCGCTTTTTTTAGCCCGGAAAAATTTAGCCAGCCGGGCGGTCTGCTTCTTTCTGGCCTGTTCAAAATGACGACGGTGAAATTCACGCCGCTTACTGCTTTTAAGCAGATGCTGGAGTTCTTTCTCCGGATCAGCCACCATACGGGCCGTCACCGTGAGAAATTTAATATTGGTGGAGGGCAGCTTCTTCTCAAAGGGCAGAAGGGTGTTTTCCACTACACTGACCAGGGCCCGAGCCCCGGTTTTCTGCCGGGCCGCCAGACTGGCTATAGCGGACAATGCTTCATCCTCAAAGGCCAGTTTAATACCGTAGACCATAAAGTCCTGCCGCTTGGCAAGCAGTAGCGAGCTGTTAACATTTTTCAGGATGGCGCTAAGATCCCCCACAGTCAGAGGCTCCAGCACCGCGGTAATGGGCAGACGGCCGATGAACTCATTTTCAAAACCGAACTCCACCAGATCCTCAGCCCGCGTCTGGGCCAGAGACTCGCAATTAGCCTTAACGCTGGTCAACTGACCGGCAAAGCCCATGGTCTTTTTATGCCGCCGCCGGTGGACAATCTCCTCCAGACCATCAAAGGCACCACTCATGATAAAGAGAATATTTTTGGTATTAACCAGCTTTTTCTTGCGCTTCCCCGTAACCCTGAAATGTTCCATGGCCTCCAGCTGAGAGACCATATCGTGAGGCACCTTCAAATCGACCTCAGTCTCCTCCATGGGCTTTAACAAGGCGCGCTGCACCCCGCTGCGGGAGACATCCAAGCCGCTGCGCCCCGGATGATGGGCGATTTTATCAATCTCATCCACGTAGATAATCCCGTACTGAGCCCGGCGGATATCATCATCCGCGGCCCGTACCAGATCACGCACCAGATCCTCCACGTCACCGCCCACATAACCGGTCTCACTAAACTTGGTGGCATCGCCCTTGACAAAGGGCACTCCAAGAAGATCAGCTATCAGCTTGACCATAAAGGTCTTCCCGGCCCCGGTGGGGCCGATGAGGAGAATATTATTCTTTACCCGACCGCTGGCTTGACTGAGGGAACGGTTTTTCTCCTCCAAAAACCTTATCCGGTTGAAATGAGTACATATTTTGGTGGCTAAGACGGCCTTGGCCCAGTCCTGCTTAATGACATATTCATCAAGATAGGCCACCAGTTCCTCAGGCTTTAAATCGAAATTAAAACCTGCCGCACCGTTTTTCACCTGCTGCCCTTCGGCCTCTCCATCAATTTGGGGGAACATCCCGGCTGAAACAATTTTAATCCTATCACCATATTTATGGGACAGATAATCGCCGATTTCCTTCTCCAAGGCCTTTTGATCCGGCAGATTAGTCTGATTTTTATCGCTCATATTATATTCTTCCTTCCGACTGCGGGATTTTAAATTCCACGCCCGCCAGCCTGCTTTAATTTTTTATGCAGATTACTTCGTTCCATTCCCAACTGCTCGGCAGTTCGGGAGATATTACCATCGTTGGCCGTTAGACGAGTCCGTAAAAAATCTTGTTCAAAACACCTTTTGGCCTCTTTAAAACTCAATCCACTATAAGCATCAACCTCCTGGCCGCAAGCCGCGGCCGTATTTTTTCTGCCGCTCTCACTAAGCCCGAGGAGCTGAGCCGCCATATCCTCCGTCACTTCTTCCTCAACGGTCATAATCAGTACCCGTTCGATAAAATTGCGGAGTTCACGGACATTACCCGGCCATAAATGCCGGGCCATCATGGTCAGGGCTGCCGCCGTAAAACGCTTGGCCCCCACCCCCTTACCAGAAAACTCCCGGACAAAGGCCGCCACCAGCTCCGGTAAATCCCCGAGGCGCTCACGCAGGGGCGGCACTACCAACGGTACCACATTCAAACGCCAATAGAGGTCTTCCCGAAAATTACCAGCCGCGATCTCAGCCGTCAAATCCTTATTCGTGGCAGCCAGAACCCGGACATCAACGGCAATGGTCTTGGAACCACCCACCCGCTCGAATTTCTGCTCCTGCAGAATCCGTAAAATTTTGGCCTGAGTCTTGAGGCTCATATCGGCAATCTCATCCAAAAAGAGGGTACTGCCGTCAGCGAGATCAAATTTACCGCGTTTGCTGGTATTGGCTCCGGTAAAAGAGCCCTTTTCATGGCCGAAAAGCTCGCTTTCAATAAGCTCTTCGGGAATAGCGGCACAATTAATCTCGGTCATGGGACGGCCGCCGCGGGCCGAAAGACGGTGAATTGACTGCGCCACCAACTCCTTGCCCGTGCCATGCTCCCCGGTAATCAGCACCCAGGCATCAGTGGGAGCCACCCGGGAGATACTGTCCTTCAGCTGGCGGATAGGTTCTGAACTTCCGGTCAATTCCGATTTTTTATCCGCCTTCTGCCGTAAAATAAGATTGTCCTTTTCCACCTGCGACAGATGCAGAGCATTCTTCATGGACAAGACTATCTTATCGTAACTCGGTGGTTTTTCAATGAAGTCATAGGCCCCGGCTCTGGTGGCCTGAACAGCGGTATCAATATTACCGTGCCCGGAGATCATAATTACCGGCAGGTGGGGATAGCTCTCCTTGACCTTGGCCAGGGTCTCAAGACCGTCAAGCCCCGGCATCCAGACATCCATCAGTACCAGATCGACATGCTCGGCGCTGATAATTTCCAAAGCCCGCTCCCCGCAGTCGGCCGCCAAAGGGGTGTATCCCTCATCGAGCATGATGCCGGAGAGAGACTCAACTATACTGACCTCATCATCAACAATTAAAATTTTCATATCTAATCTCTATTGTCCATAATTATTTTTATGTAACTGTTTAGGGCAATTTACAGTCACACCTAAATAGTTACATTTTTATCATGGTAAGTCAGGGATAGAATATTTTTACCGAAAAATGCGAAAAAGCTCCATCCCCTGCCGCCTAGTGTTGTACCCCAAAACGTACTCATCCGCCATCGATGCTGTACCAACCGCCGCCCAACATGGGTAATTCAATGATAAAACGCGCCCCGTGCGGCTGATTATCCTTAACCCGCAGATAGCCGTCATGATCGGCAATAACCGTGCTGGCGATGGCCAGCCCCAGACCGGTACCTGTCTTCTTGGTGGAAAAATAGGGCTCGAATAATTTTAGTTTATCGGCATCATTGATGGACGGGCCGTTATCGCTGACCTCAATAAATACCAGCCGGCCTCCCTCATCCTGGCGGATTAGCACCTCGATCCGACCTCCCTCCATCCCCTCCAGGGCGGCAACGGCGTTATCAAGCAGATTTACCAGTACCCGGCGCATCTGCTCCGGGTCAAAAGCGAAGCGCTGCACCTTAGCGGCAATGAGGTTGAAGTTGATCTCAAGATGAGCCACCTCATAGAGAACCAGGACATCACGGGCCAGAGCCACCACATCATTTAAGGCCTTCTTCACCGCCGGCATCCGAGCAAAGTTGGAGAATTCACTAACCAAATGCTTCAATTCATCCACCTGCTTGATAATCGTCCTGGTACACTGATCAAAGACCTCTGCGTCATCGCCGAGACGTTCCATATAGCGTTTACGCAGACGCTGGGCCGACAGCTGAATGGGGGTTAAGGGATTCTTTACCTCGTGAGCTATGCGCCTCGCCACCTCCCGCCAAGCGGCCATGCGTTGAATTTTCTCCAGTTCGGTTAAGTTATCAAAAACAATAACTACGCCGAGGGGCCGCCCCTCATCGTCCTCTAAGCGGGTAAAATTAACCAGCAGAGAAAGGGCCTCATTATTGACCGTAATCCTTAAAGGCCGCTGTATGGTAGACTTACCGGACTGCGACAGCTCCACAAAAAAATTCTCGAGGATGGAAAGATGGCTGAGGCGCAGAATCGTTTTATAATGCTTGTTTAAAACCTCACGATGGCTAATTTTCAGCAGCTCCTCGGCGAAATGATTAATCATATTTATCCGGCCGTCAGAGTCTAAAGAGATAACCCCGGCGGTGACATTTTGCAGGATTATCTCGGTATAGCGGCGGCGCTGTTCAGTCTCGATATTGATCTCTTTTAAGGCCTGATTGACCTCCTCCACCTGCCGTTTACTGCTCAAAAGATCCCGAGTCATCTGGTTAAAGGCGTCAAAGAGACGGCCCATCTCATCCTCGGTATCCTTCTCCAGGACAAAATCCAGCTCACCGCCCGCCACCCGCTGGATGGCAGCGGCCAGTTTATCAATGGGCCTGGTCAGGCCGCCAGCCACATAGAAACCAAACCAGATGGCGCTGAAGATTATAAGCAGGGTGACAATGAGCAGCATGAGGAGCAGGCTGCTCTTTAAGGGCTTCTTCAAAAGGAGAAGCTGACGATAGCCCTCAATACCCTTGGAAATTATCTCCAGACGCTGTAAACGCTGCCGGGGAATCAGCAGAGAGGCCGCCAGGGTATATGAGCCGCCGGTAGCAGTCTTGAAGGAGATCAGGCCATTCAGCAGCTCCCCGGCCGCCACCGTCTGGGTAACGGTAAACGCCCCGCCTTTTAAGCCGCGATGTCGGGAGCCCTCGGAAATAGTCGGTGGGCGGCCTGCCTTTTTGTCCCAGACCTGCCATTTGGGTTTGCCATTCACCGTCAACACCGTTAGACCGCTTAAACCATACTGTCCCAGCCGCCGTTTGAGCAGTTGCCGACAGCGCGGGGTCTTAACCCCGAGGACAGCCAGCTCTGCTGCCGTCTCCGCCGCCCGCCGCTTTACCTGCTGGGCCGTATCCTGATAGACCTCCTGAGCCAAATCCAGGGAGGCGGAAAGAGAACGATCCACATTTATATTAAACCAATAATCCATACTGGTGGAGACAAATTGCAGGGCCACAAAAAAAAGGAGGGTCGTGGGTACCAGAGACAGAGAGACAAAAGAAACCACCAGCCGAGTTCGGAGCTTGGTGCCGATAATCCGCCTGCGGCGCTCAAAGACCAACTCCACCAGATTCCTCATCACCAGGAAGGCCATGAGAAGAAGAAGCACCACATTTATATTGATCAGGGCAAAGACCAGGACATTGCCGCTCACCGGGAAGGGTACTTCCCCAAGTTGAAAAACCCGGCTCTCAAGATAGGTGAAGAATATAAAGAGACATAGACAGGCCAGAATCACATAACGGATCAGACGTCTCTTTTTCCGGCGGCGCAGGGCCAGGGTATGCTGATCAATAACGGAATTCAACTGAATACCAATCCGTTTCCAGGTTCCAGAAGGAGAAGGGAATTAAATAGCTGAAATTAAAGGGCAGACTCTTTTTTTCCACCACCACCCTGGCCTTAAGTATATAATGGCGGTCAGGTTCCAGGGCGCTCAGGGGGACGATATCAACCCCGTTAAGCTGCGCCATCACCCGTTCAGCCTCGGACAGTTTAGTGGTAATAAAAGCAGCTGATTTCTCGACCGTAATTACGGTGTACTGCTTTTTAAGATTATCATAGAGCAGGGTATGCTTGACAGTACCACTGTAAATTTCCTTGTTAAACCAGGTACCACGCTCCATATCCAGCTTGATCTGAAAAGAAAAGACCAACGGCAGGCCATTCTGTACTCCGGTGAGCAATTCACTCTTAAAGGCGTTCTCCACCCGCAGGTAAAGAAGCAGGTCACGGCTGGAATTGGTCACCACCACGTCGCGCAGTACGGCTTTGCCAATGGCGGCCCCAGCCCTTGGGGCGGCGGCAAGCGCCGGCAGACAGCAGAGGCTGAGTAACAGGGCTGTAAAAAAAACGCACCGCCCCCGCCGCGACAACCTCGCCAAATCATGATGGCGTCGTAAAAAGTCCGATCTACGGTGTTGTGGCGTTTCGGCAGACCTTCGGCAGACCATATGTATGGCCGAAGCCCTGCCTAACCACCACGCCTCGGAGTCTCGCTGTGTTCGCTTACCTGTATATCGAACTTTTCGCAGTCTTCGCTTAGCTGACTTAGCCATTTTTAGTTAGTGATGGACTTTTTACGAGTTCATCAATCATTATCAATAAATAATTCCATAAAGTTACACCAGTCCTGCGACCTCTGACCCTCAACGCAACACCCGTTTATCCCCGACCCTGATGGTGAGTTTCTGACGGTCAAAATATTCCAGCAGGGGGATAGAAAATTTCCGGGACAGGCCGGTCAAGGCCTTAAAGCCCTGGGCATCAATCTCGTTATCACGCTCCAGCACGGCCCGCAGACGTTCCTCAAGATCGGTGAGGCATTGCCGATGGAAATAAAGATTACCGCTAATCCGCTTCAGGCAGTCATCACGGATCAGAGTGTCAATAATTTCCCGCAGTAACTTTTCGGGCTGACCCTTAAAATGGGCCATAACCTCCTTAACGGTGGGCGGATTAAGCTTCGCGGCCCGAAACATCTCCTCAATCTCACGCTGAATGCCGCTGACATCAGCGGCCATGGCCACCTCATGACCACTTAGACGCACCAGGGACTGCTCCTGCTCAATAGTCCCGGCCTTGGCTAAATTATTCAGCAGGAGTTGAAAAAGTCTTGGCTCCAGCCCTTGCTGAAGGCGGGAGCGCAGCTCCTCCTTGCCCATGCCCTCCTTCAAGGGGTTATCCTGGTGAAATTGTTTGACAATCTCTATGGCATTATTCTCGAGAACGGCCATAATCCGAGCCCCGACATACCATTGACGTTCCGAATCAACCAACAATATACGGCGCTGCGACAGGGGCTGGCGCAGCACCTTGCTCAGGCGTTTGCCAAAGACCCCGGTGAGAATCTCTATATCATTATAGGTCAGGCCGTTTATGCCGCTTTCATCAAGATGAAATACGGCCAGCTCATCGGATTCGGCCCGGTAGGCCTGGAAAATTCGCGGGTTCTCGTCTCTGAAACGGCGGCGTTTACGGCTGACGCGGGGATTTAAAATCGTGCCGCCACCAATGGTAAATACCGGCGAATATGATCGAACCACATAACGGTCGCCGGGCCAGACCGCGGCCGCCTCCTCAAGAAGAAGCTGGACATTTAAAATATCGCCCGGCATCCCCTCCTCCTGCTCTAACAAGACCACCCGGCCCATGATCTCGGCGGTGCCGAGATGCACCCTGACCCGCGCCCGGTTCTTTAAATTTTTCTTGTTACTGGAGAGATAGGTAAATTCGGCATCCAGCATATAGGAAGGTCGCAGACAGCCGGGCGTAGCCAGAACCTCACCCCGATGAATGACCTCCATATCAAGGCCCTGAATGTTAATGGCCGTACGGTGGCCGGCCTCCACCTCTTCCACCTCCCGGCTGTGAATCTGGATACCCCGAATCCGGCCCCGGCCGCCCTGGGGATAGAGTTCAATCTCATCCCCCACGGCCACCCGCCCGGCAATAGAGGTACCGGTTACCACCGCCCCGAAGCCCTTCATGGAAAAAATCCGGTCAACGGGCAGCCGAAATGGCCCAGCGACGGCAGCCAAATCAGAATCCGCCACGAGACGATTGAGTTCGGTCTTTACCTCCTCAATCCCCTCGCCACTCACCGATGAGACCTTGAGCAAAGGGGCATTTTCCAGAAAACTGCCAGCAAAATACTCCCGAATATCCTCCTCCACCATTTCCAGCCAATCGGGCTCCACCATGTCGATCTTGGTGATGATAATCAGGCCCTGGCGCACCCCGAGCAGGCTGCATATCTCAAAGTGCTCCCGAGTCTGGGGCATAATCCCCTCGTCAGCGGCCACCACAAAGGCCACCAGATCAATACCAGCGGCTCCAGCCACCATGTTTTTGACAAACTTCTCGTGCCCCGGCACATCAATAATACCGAGACGATGCCCACAGGGCAGATCCAGAAAAGCGAAACCCAGCTCAATGGTGATACCGCGTTTCTTCTCCTCCCGCAGACGGTCGGTCTCAATGCCGGTAAGGGCTCTGACCAGACTGGTCTTACCATGATCCACATGCCCGGCAGTACCAAGAACTATCTCCCGCATAGCTTATAAGTCCCCGGTGCAATAAGGATTGGAGCGCTGCTCAATGCCGATAGTGGAGCTGTCGCCGCCGTAGCCGTGTCCGGGCCAGACAATGGAATCTTCAGGCAGAATCAGGAGACGCTCCTGAATGGATTTATTAAGCTCCTCCATGGAACCGCCGGGGAAATCCGTCCGGCCCACCCCGCCCACAAAGAGGGTATCGCCGGTGAAGAGATCCGGCTTATTATAGAGACAGATACCGCCAGGAGTATGACCAGGGGTATGAATCACCAATAGTTTTTCCTTTCCCAGACTGATAATATCGCCATCCCGCACCAGTTTATCAGGCGGCGGCGACTCGGGCAGCCCGAGGATGGAGAAATATTGCTTAGTCTCCGGCCGGGCAAAGAAGGCGGCATCATCTTCATGCATAACAATCTCCGCCCCCCAGGCCTCCTTTAAAGGCCCATTGGCGCAGACGTGATCAGGATGCCCGTGGGTGTTAATGATATATTTAACCACCAGGTTCTCCGCCGCCACTGCGGCCTTGATCTTGTCGATGGAGCCGCCCGGATCAATTACCGCCCCGATTTTGGTCTCAGGACAGCCAATTACATAACAACACACACTCATGGAACCGACCACGATCTGTTTGACAATCATATTTTACCTCTTGCGGTGCAAAGCGAATCAGGGCCGCCATTAATCATTAAGTTCAGGAATTGCAGTCGCAGGTACCGCCGCAGGCGCAACCGCCATCCGCCACCTTGAGAGAAGCCGGGGTGGCAGAGGTATTCTCGACCACATTATCAATCAGGGCCCCAAAGGCGGTAATTGCCGGGCTGCTATTGGTGGAGCTTAGATAAGGGCTACCCTCATCGCCGCCGATAACCACCAGGGGATCCATGGGAATACGACCCATAAAATTAATATCAAAATCCTTAGCGGTACGCTCACCACCACCGCTCTTAAAGACCTCCACCACATTATTGCAATGAGGACAGACAAGACCGCTCATATTCTCCACCAGACCAATTATTTTCATCTTGACATGGTTGCAGAAATTAATCGATTTCCTGACATCAGCCAGGGCGACGTCCTGGGGGGTAGTTACTACCAGGGCCTGGGCATCCTTGATGGTGTCAGCGATAGTCAGGGGCTCATCGCCAGTACCTGGAGGGGCGTCAATAATAAGATAATCCAGCTCACCCCAGTCCATATCAGCGATAAACTGGCGAATAGCCTGAATCTTTAAAGGCCCGCGCCAGATAATAGGATCATCACGATCCTCCATCATGTACTCCAGGGATATAACCTTGAGATTGTCGCCCACCCGCATGGTGGGGACGAGAGCACCCTGTTCCATAGAGGCGTCTTTTAAATTTTCATTCAAATTAAGCATCCGGCAGACGTCCGGGCCATGGAGATCCACATCCATTAAACCAACCTTAAAACCACGATTGGCGAGGCCCAGGGCCAGATTGGTAGAGACCGTGCTCTTGCCAACCCCGCCCTTGCCACTCATTACCAGGATCTTGTGGGCGATCTTACCAAGTGAGACCTTGATCTCATTTTCCTGCTGGGCAATCTGGGCCTGCATATCAGACTGCGAGGGCCCGGAACCACAACTGGAGCTTTGACTGCTACAACTTCCACATGAACTGCTCATATTAGATCTCCTATTTGTCTTATAATCAGATAACTGTTCAGATGTACTCCATCTGAACAGTTATCTCTTACAATCAGTGGCCGCCAATATAACCTAAGGCGGCGGCTTTTAAAACACAAAACATAACTGTTCAACAGCACTCCAGATTCCTTCATTTGGAGTCTTCGCTTAAGCGGCCTTGCCAGCGTTAGTTTCGTACAAGCCCTTGGTTGCCTCACTCATTGGCTGTCGGAAAGCAACGGGCAAAACCTCCAGCCTGTCTAATTTATCAATGGTGTATGCCTTACCTGCCAGCAGTTTGGCGTGTCGAACCTCAATCTGGATTTCGCTGTTGGCAACACATTTAAAATCGTTCAGCATTGTACTATCCGCGTTAAAATGCCGGGAAGAGATAAGGATAAAATCATTTCCATAGACCCGAAAAGCGGTACTTTCAGGAAAAGCCGTCTGTAATTCAGCGGCAAACTTCTTAAAAAACTGATTCCCTTGATCCCAGCCGTGAAGTTTATTGTACTCTGGAACATTCAGAAGATGCAGCATATACATACAGGTATAGTGATTCAGATCTAAGTTGTTTAAAATGCTTTTCAGATAAACCTCATTGTACAGCCCGGTAAGTTTATCATTAAAAAAGTAGGAAAACCTCTTCTTCTCGAGATTGGTTACCGGGAGTTGGTTTATGCTCTTAGAAATCTTGATGCCTGACAACACCTTGACAGCCGCCTTTACAACCTCAGGATGAAACTGAGTACCACTGAAATCCCGCAGTTCATCCAAGGCTTGGGAAATTTCTTTTCTCGCTTTATATATACGGTTGGTAGTCATGGCGTCGAAGGCATCGCTCACCGTCATAATTCTTGAAAGTGGTGGAATATCATCCCCCCGCAGGCCGTCTGGATAGCCTTTGCCATCGTACCTTTCATGATGATGCAGAATTATCACGGCTAATTCTCTATACATCTCAATCTTTGAAAGCATCTCATAACCGGCGACGGGATGCAGTTTAATCAGGTCATAATCAAGAGTGGTCAATTTACCGGGTTTAAGCAGGACTGAATCCGGGGTGGCAATCTTGCCGATATCATGGAGGATAGCGGATTTATAGACCTTCTTTATATCCTCAAATTCAAAACCCATTTCCCGGGCAATAAGTTGACAGTAATTGGCGACACGCTCGGAATGCCCCGCCGTATAGGTATCTCTTTGCTCAATCATATCAACAAAAGAAAAAATTGTTTCTTCGTAATTGGCTGCCCGCTCGGCGGTGAGTTTTGTCACTGATTCCCTCTGCCTGAAGGAGTCAATGGCAAAGCTGATATCCCCGGCCAGATCAGCCAGCATTTCCTGCTCTTCCGGCGCGAAACCTTCTTTTCGCCAAGTATAAATACTCAAAGCCCCGAGTGACCCACCAGACTGAGGGGCACGTAGCGGAAGACTGATTATCGCCTGAAAATCCTTCATAGCGGCCCTGTCACGCCAAAAGTTCTGATCCGCCGCCTGAACAGCATTCTGGCAGATCACTATTCGGTTATGCCTGATACATTGAGCGACAGAGCTTGAGTAAAAGAAACCATCGGCATTAAAAACATCATAGGGCGGGTTAACAAGGGGCCGGCCCTCAACCTTCGAGGTATGAATTGTCTTGATTACATTATCTTCCAACAGACCGATCCAGCTAAAACCATAATGGCCGTGCTGCACAAATCGTACACAGGAGCTTTCCAGTAGACTGACAAGGTTTGGTGAGATAATCAGCAGCTTATTTATATGGGCAACCGTGCTGAGAATTTCCTGGAGATAGCGTTCCTTCTCCAGCAAAGCCCTGATTTTTTCCATACGTTGATCAACCGTACTTTCAAGGGTTTTATTAAAATTTTCTACTTTCTTTTTATCACGATTGGCCTTTTCGGTTATTAACCCCACCGGCACGGCGATGAAAAAAAGAAAGCCAATCCGCACCGTTAGATCGGTCCATTCGATATGAGCGGGTACGGAAATAATGCTGACCCCGTAACAGACAGCGGAAACAGCCGCGACGATTAAACCGAATTCAAGACCAAAATAGATGGTATGCAGACAGATAAGAAGGTAATAACCCAGGAAAAAGCTACTGACAAAATTCGTTTCCGTGTGAATCAGGTTTGACAGAAAAACCAGGTCAAGAACCAGGGAAGCCAGATACACCTTCTTTAAGAAGGCCGGTTTGAAAAAAATAATCAGATAGCAAAGGAGGCTGTAAGTAAAAAAGAAGATCAGAGACTTAAACAAAACAGTCTCTTCAGGCTGGGGAAGACGAACAATCAGGAGCCAGGAAATACCGCCGATAAGACTAAAAATACGCAACAGCAAAAAGGTGAGGTCAACCTCGTTGGTGGCGGCAACAACTTTTTTCCACTGTCTATGCAAAAAAATCATAATAAACCAGGATGGTAATTAAGTGAAATTCCACTTGCAGGGCACAATAAGCGTAAGCACTCAACGAACCACACTCTTGACTTTATAAACACACCTCAGAATGTAGCAGTACGACTACGAGCGTTTCAGGCAGATTACCATAGCGGGCCAGACCCACCCTCCATCGTTGGATGACGATACATCCTTTTCCATCGAGATGCCAAACAAAAAATGTAACCGGGCAACGGAACCATAAAAGATAAGAGGAGTTGCTTGACGAACCATATTGTTTGTGCCATCATTAGCGTACCGAAGTTTTGAGCTCTTACCAAACATCCACACTTACCATTTCCCATGCTCATTTGGCTGCAAGACAAAAAAAGGCTGTTCAACGTATTCCTCTTCTGCTCTGCCCTGGCTGTTCTGGGGTGTCTTTTCTTTAATGACATGCAGTACAAGATCAAACTATTAAGTAATGGCCAAGCGGTACCAATCAGCCAAATGCCTTATTACGGCTTTTTACCGGTACCGGGAACAGCAGCCAATGGTCAGGGTTACGGGGCCTTGGGCGCTGATTTTGCCCAGGTATATTTTTCTTCTCTCGCCCTCCAGCATGGCCAGAATGAATATAACCCGCGCAATCCGGCGTACAGAGACCCCCTTGGCCGCCGGCCGAATTATCCCCCCTTCGCCAACCGTTTAATCTCCCCGCTAACCAGGCTCCCTTATTATCAAGCCCTTATTACTCACGATATAGCCACATTTGCTCTCCTGATTACGGCCTCAGGGCTCATTTTATGGTTCAGCGGCCTGGGATCTTATATATGGCAGATAATTTTCGTTGATATCCTCCTCTATTTTTATACTCCTTTGGGATTTGCCCACCTCGAAAGAGGGCAATTCGATCTCCTCAGCGCTACCTGCTACCTGCTGATTATATATAATGTTTTATGCCATAAACGAGGGGCATGGCTCTATTCTACAGGAGCTGGGATTTTAGCCGCCATAAAATGGAGTGCCTTGCCGTTCCTTGGCACATTTTGTCTTGCCGCCCTCTTCTGCGCCGCCCGCAAAAAAGAGCGTATATATCATATTCTACCGTTACTGGTCGTCGCAGCCAGCATCTTGTTTTATCTGCCGGAGCTCAAAGAGTACTGGCCCAGCCTGCAGCGTTATGAAATTGAGGCCCGGCCGACAGGTCTGAGTTTCATGCTGCTCATGCCCGCCTGGGCGGCTAAATCCATCCAGACAGCCTCTGCTGTTTTGATAATAATACTCATTAGGCTGAAATCAGTAAATGGCAAAGAGCGAGCCGCGGAACTCTTCCGGGCCATCAGCCTGCCCTTTGCCATGGCCATGTTCATTCAGGGAATGTGTTTTGGAACTATATCCTATGAATACAGGATAGTCGGCCTGCTGGGGATTATTCCGGGCCTGGCAATATGGTTAGATAGATATGGCAGCAGAATAGGCGGGATATTAACCGCCATGGCAGTAGCAGCCTTTACCGCCTTTACAATATCAGCCTTCCGCATCTTTTATTTTCAGTTCTGGCCCATACCTGTTTTTACCTCACCGGTTATGGCCGCCACTTACCTCGCCTTTTCAATATTTTTTATCCTGCTCAGCATCATAATCATTTTCCAATACGGCAATCACCTTCCTGAAGTCAAGGCCGCTGGGGAAGCACCTACCTGAACAGCAACGATCTGAGGGTAACTTGTAGCCCCTGCTGAATAGTTACCTGACTATTTTATTCCGTTTCTTAGACAAGACCATCAGGACAACCAGCCCGAAGATGGACGAAAGAGCGGTTGCGGTTAAAATACCGGCCTTGGCCATTTCCTGGAAATCCAGGTTACTATAGGAAAGACCCGTAATAAAAATAGACATGGTAAACCCTATACCGCCCAACATACCTATCCCGAGAATATGGCCCCAATTCATGCCCTGGGCCAGAGGAGTTTTGAGAAGCTTAGCAGTAACGAAGGTAAAGATAAAAATGCCCAGGGGTTTCCCCAGAGTCAGGCCAAAAATAATGCCGAGAGACAGAGGGGTGGACAGAGTGGAATAGATTGTATTTAAATCAATATGCATCCCGGCATTGGCCAGGGCAAAAAGCGGCAGGATGAGCAGACTCACCCAGCTGCCTAAAAAGTGTTCGAGACGTTGCAGGGGGGTGATGGTCTTCGCACAGGCATTTTCTATATTTTGTACTGCGTTTAAATGGGATTGCTCGAGCAGAATAGTCCGACCACAATCACCCATACGGCAATTAAAGCGACTGAGAGCCTTATTAACCACACGCAGAAAGCAGTCAGTATCGTAACGGCCGCGAGCCGGAATGAACATAGCCACCACCACACCGGCAACGGTGGCATGAATACCTGCCGCCATAAAAGAAAACCAGACCCCGGCCCCGAGGACGGCATAAACCAAGGTATATCTGATCCATAGCCAATTGGCGATGGCCAGCAAAACGAGGCAGACAGCGGCAATGACAAAATACTCCCAGGCAATTGCCTTTGTATAGAAAATGGCGATAACCAGAACCGCCCCCATGTCATCAGCAATGGCAAGGGCTGAGAGGAAGATTCTTACTCCATACGGCACCCGATTCTTGACCAGGCTTAAAACAGCCAGGGCAAAGGCGATATCAGTGGCCATGGGAATTCCCCAGCCAGCCGCAGTCTCGGTATTATAATTAAAGACGTAAAATATGAGCGCCGGCAGCAACATCCCCCCAATGGCAGCCGCCACCGGTAATACCGCCTTGCGAAAGGAGGAAAGCTCGCCAATCATGATTTCCCGTTTAATCTCAAGCCCCACGGTGAAGAAGAAGAGCGCCATCAGTAATTCATCAATCCAATGAAGTAAGCTCTTGCTGATACTTAGCGAACCTACACTTATAGACAGCGGAGTATGCCAGAAATGCTGGTAATGCTCCGGCGCCATACCGCTCCATAATAAGGCCAGTATGGTGGTGCACAGCAGCAGAACCCCGCCGGTGACAATTTTCTTGAAAAACTTTTGATACGGGCCACCAATCATGGGGAGTGCCGGGGCCTGCTCACATTCTGTTTCAAACATAATTTTTCATTTTTCCAAGTAGAGATGGGAAATTCTCTGGTATTCCCAAGATCAGCCGCCAGAACCCAAAGTCGGCGGCATAAAACTAAGGCAGAAGGGCTACCGAGTACTATTTTGGTCTTATATCTAACTTATTATATAAAAAAGGGGGGGGGCGATTTCGGAGGGCGGGGAGAAGACAACGCCAGATCACTGGCTGTCAGTACTGCGCCGCTCAAACTAGGGCAGATATCTTTTGCTCAAGTACAGCCTCAGGAACCGCGCCTGCTATCTGGTCAACAAGCCCCCCGTTCTTAAAGAAAAGAAAACTCGGTACCCCACGAATATTAAAAAAAGATGCTGTTTGGGGATTCCGGCTGGTATCCAACTTGGCCACAATAATTTTACTAATGTATTTAGGAGCCAGGGCCTGAACGACGGGGGCCATCATTTGACAGGGTCCGCAGGTTGGCGAGAAAAAATCGACCAGAACCGGCAACGAGGCCTGTTTTACAAAACCAGCAAAGCTATAGTCATCAAGCTCCACCGGCACGGTTAGTTCCCGTAATGAAATTGGGGCCCCGCAATGCCCGCATTTAGGCCGGAGGTGCTGTTTATCCGCTGAAATTTTATTTTTTTTGGCGCATGAAGCGCAGGGAACAATAATGCTATTCACCGGTTCACTCTCCTTCTTAAATTCCTGTGACTGACGTCTTCAAAACAGATAAGGTCTTTAAATAAATTTGTCAACCGGCGAAAATCACTATTTTTACAATCCTGATAAAACTATATGTTTATTCAAAGAAAAAGGTAACTGCTTAGATGTGCTTCTGATTCGGAGTTTACACTTACCTGTTTATTTATGGTTTCGCAGCGTACTTGTGCTACTCAAGAAGCCATAAATGGGCAAATATGGGGTGCAACTAAGCAGTTACCAGTAAACAACCAATCAGTTTTAATGATACGGTTTCAAAAATCCTTTCTCTTATAGTTGCGCCAGCAAGATAAACCACCAAGCCCGTTTAAAATCAAGATGTATGTGATGATTGTAACAGTTCACCAGAAGCACTAAAATTTTATGCTGCCCTCAGTACTGTAACTAAAGTTTCCTAATTTTTATAAATGCCAAGGTTCTTACATAGCACTACTGTAGCGATAGTTAATTTATTTTTTGCGGTGTTTGCCATGGAAATAGCA
>VAPG01017161.1_pt1 | contig 30408 bp, 24 predicted proteins | sample 3393851 | NCBI WGS metagenome assembly VAPG01 (sample SAMN08290438, study PRJNA428436) | hydrothermal vent metagenome | isolation source: Deep-sea hydrothermal vent chimney | place: Atlantic Ocean: South-mid Altantic Ridge | depth 2194 m m
AGCTTTGCAGACTTTCTGCTTTTGAGGTTTAACGCATAAAAGCCGGCTTTTTTATTCTTGAGTTGAAAAGCAGAAAGTAACATGTTATCAGGAAGGTGCTGTGCATCCTTGTCCAGTTTCACGAAGCGAAAACGTAAATTTTCTTTCCGTCCGATACCTGAGGTGATGTTCACCGGAGATATTTTCCCCGAAGGATCCAGCGTCCAGAGATCGTATCGGTCGTAAACCACCAGTTGACCTTTCTTTGTCCAGCCTGCCATTCCATATGGAGGTGCCATATTGGGCACATCGTTCAGTACATTATAAAAAGGATGGGGAATTTTTCCCGTCAGGTTTATGCTTTTTCCGGCTTTCAGTGAATAAGCATACCAGGCACTGTCCTGAATATTATACCAGGCCACAAACTGCTGGTTGGGCGACAGGCTGGCATTGCCTGCAAGTTTTGGAATAATCAGTTTTTTCTTTCCTGTTTTCCGGTTGACGAGATAAATATCGCTGTACCATTGGCCAATCCAGGAAGTCATTTTAAGATAAGGCCGGTTGTCAAACCCCAGACTGTAGATACCTTTGACTTTTGGGTTAATCCGCACCTCTTTGAGTTTGGGGCCGGCCAGCTGAACAATTCTGTTGTCCTGAGGATAGAAAACGGCAACAAAGCTCCGGTTTTTTTCCCTTTTCAGTTGAACCTTTTGCTGCGGTTGTATAAGTGTATCGTGATAAGTCCAGATATCGAGGCTTACTTTCTCGCTGGCTGCCAGTGTGTCTTTCAGTGGAGGCAGTGGTTTGGGAGCTGTCCCGAAATAGAGTTCAGAACCGGTTTTGTTAAAATATATATTTCCGTGTGTACTCACTGACCACCCTTTGCGCAGCTGATTAAAATTATTTCCGGAAACCAGTATTTTCCTGCCCTTTTTTAGATTGACATAATACAATCCGTAAGCTTTATTCTTCACTGTGTCCTTTGAAAAGGTGAACGCAACCTGATTTCCCGCTTCATCTATTGCCACATTTTTCACGTAAGCTTCAGCAGCATAAAGGGTATCCGTCTTTTGCAAATGGGTTAAAAAGGTGATTACTGCGACCTTGCTCATGGTGTCGCGGGGAACACTTGTAAAAATGCAGGCTTTGCCATTTTTCGACAATGCAAAATGAGTAACATTTTTAAAGCTAACCGAGTCGCCTGTTTTCACATTGTAAAGTATCAGCACGGCTCTCCGTGTTTTTTTCATTTTCTTACTCTTATTCTCTGAGGTGCCTTTTGTCTTGTCTTTCTCTTTTTTCTCCGGATTTTTTTCTTTTTTCAAGAGCACGGCAATCCAATCTGATGAAGTTTCGGGGACTTTCACCTTTTGTATCTGACCAAACTTCTTTACGGCACCGGATTTAAATGAATAGACAGCAAGTGAATCCTTGGGAAGTTTATCCTTTTTCACTTTTTTCCGGTTCATTTTAAGCACCTTTTCAAAAACGGGTTTTATTCTGTAAACCAAGGCTTCTCCATTGGGCGTAAAATGAGCTTTATGACCGCGTGAGAGCGAATCGAGTTTGGATTTTCTTACGTCATAAAAATAGAGCCAGCCATCGCCCTGCTGTGGGTTTATCTCATAAGAAACCCATTTTCCATTGTCGGAGACGGTGGCATTTCTCAAATCTTTCCAATGGTCGTAAACGGTATGGTCAAGTGGTTTTTTCTGTTGCGAGAAGGCCGAAAAGGTCAAGGCCAGGATAAAAGACAGTAAGATAAATTTTTTCATAGTTTCAGGTTCTGGTTAAAATTTAAAGCGGAGGCTAATGCCTTTGTATGCCGGAGCATGAGGCATATCGAAAGGTTGAATAACGGGAGCCACCTCCAGCGACAAATTGTTAGAAATATTCCAGTGCGACAAGTGCGCATCTACGTTGGCATCAATCATTTGCAGGAGATACCATGCTCCGCCGATAATATAGGAGAGTTGCATGTTTCGCCGGTAATAGTCCCGAATTATTTTCAGCGTTTCCTTCGAATATTTTTTGGCATACAGGTTCTCACAGTCGGTACTGGTCGGATTGCAATCAGGATGAGCTATTTTGTAATTATAGGCTTCTTTGAAGGTTTTATAATAGCGTTGGTTGGTTACGGCAAAATAGCCAAAAACGGCGAAACCGGTGTAAACGATGGGCAGCTTCCAGTATTTGTGGTTATAGATTTGTCCCAACCCCGGGACAATGGCCATGAGCATTGCTTTTTTTGGGTTGCGGGGCGGGTACTTCGGTGTGTCGGTTTTGGCCTTGTGTTCTTTCTTTTCACTTACAAAGGAATGTGCTGTGGCCGGTGCCACAAATGCCACTAATAAAGTCACCAACAGGCATATCTTTAGGATATTTTGCAGTTTATAGACATTCACAGAGTTACTTTTTCTCAAGAACAGAAACCACATGTGCCAGCCCTTCGTCATCTTTGAACGTGATAACGATGCTTCCGGCACCTTTATTGTTTCTTTTCAAACTTACTTTAGCGTTCAGCAGGTTGCTTAATTCAGACGTAATCTTTTTGTATTTCTCAGGAATGTCCGGGTTTTTTTGTCTCTTCTTACGTTCTTCCGGGTGGTTTATCTCACGAACTATCTGTTCAATCTGACGAACACTCAGCCCTTCATCCAGTATGAGCTTGAGCAAACGCAGTTGTTTACCCTCTTGTTCAATAGAAAGCAGGGCGCGTGCATGTCCCATGGAAATGGTACCATCGCGCAAAGTAATTTGAATTTCGGGTGGTAGTTTCAGCAGGCGCAGGAAGTTAGTGATGGTAGTTCGGTTTTTCCCCATTTTCTCACTCAGTTTCTCCTGGGTCAGATCACACTCATCAATCAGCCGTTTATAGCTGATGGCCACCTCAATAGCATTCAGATTCTGACGATGAATATTTTCAATTAGCGCCATTTCAAGCATTTGCTCGTCGTTGGCCACACGGATAAAAGAGGGAATTGTCTCCAGACCGGCCATTATAGATGCTTTCAGCCTCCGTTCACCGGCAATAAGCTGAAAATGACCGCGTCCCATTTTACGAACGGTAACAGGCTGAATAACCCCTTGACTCTTGATAGATTCAGCAAGCTCTCGCAGCATCATCTCATCGAAATTAGTACGTGGCTGGAAAGGGTTGGCATCAATATTATTCACATCCAGCTCGGCAATGGCACCGGCCACATAATTCCCCGAAATATCTTTGGAGGTAATGTCCGTATCCGGACTGCTGAGAATGGCATCCAGTCCCCGTCCCAACACTTTTTTTGTCGTTTTCTTAGGTGTCATCCGAAGTTTCTATTTGTCTGTCAGAATTTTTAATTCCTGTCATATCGTTTTTTTGCAACAGCTCTCTGGCAAGGTTCAGATAATTGATGGCGCCGGTGCTTTGGGCATCGTGCATAATAATGGCTTTTCCGAAACTTGGTGCTTCGCCAAGGCGGGTATTGCGGTTGATAATAGTATCGAAAACCAAGTGCTGGAAATGGGTTTTCACCTCTTCGACCACCTGTTTCGAAAGTCGCAACCGAATATCGAACATAGTCAGTAGAATACCTTCGATATCTAAATCCGGATTCAGATTGCTTTGTACTATTTTAATGGTATTCAATAGTTTGCCAAGACCTTCCAGTGCAAAATACTCACATTGAACCGGAATAATCACGGAATCGGCCGCCGTCAGCGCATTGATGGTTATCAGCCCCAGCGAAGGAGAGCTGTCGATGAGGATGATGTCGTAATTGTCGCGTATTTTATCGATAACCCGCCTCATCTTTTTCTCCCTGTTGGGTAAGTTAACCATCTCTATTTCTGCACCAACAAGGTCAATGTGCGAAGGAAGCAAATCCAGGTTTGGAGTTGAAGTATTAAGGATAACGTTTTCAGGATTAACATCATCAATCATGCATTCGTAAATGCTGGTTTTTATATTTTTGGGATCCATCCCTATACCTGAAGTAGCGTTGGCCTGCGGATCAGCGTCCACGAGCAGCGTTTTATACTCCAGCACCGCAAGACTGGCAGCGAGACTGATAGCGGTGGTTGTTTTTCCTACGCCACCTTTTTGGTTGGTAATGGCAATGGTCTTCCCCATAGTAAATGTAACTTATTTGTACAAAAATACGATTTCCTTTTCCCCTCAGTGATTTCGGTTAGTCAAAGTTATTAACAGCCCGGAAAGGTGGATACAAAAAAATATCCGGACGGTAACCATACATTTATTAGTCAGAGGCTTGTGCTTCGTCTTTGCCCAAATCGTCAAAACTCAAATCAATTTCAGTTTTGGGTTCTTCCGGAGACTGATTTTCCACCGGAGCCAAATCCTCTTCCGGGGACTCCCCGGTTTCGATGAAGCGGATAGCAACATCCAGTCCTTTTACAAACTTCTCAAAATCTTCTCTGTACAGAAATATTTTATGCTTTTCATAGAAAAATTTCCCCTCCTCATTTTGAAAACGACGCTTACTCTCTGTAATGGTAAGGTAATTCTGGTCGTTGCGTGTAGCCTTTACATCAAAAAAATAAGTTCTTTTTCCCGCCCTCACGGCCTTGGAGAAAATGTCTTCCCTGTGTTTCGGTTTTTCTTGTCCTTCCATGGGCATGTTCTCTTTTTTAAATTTCTAATTAAGACAAAAATAAGAATTATCCGATAAATCAAAATTCTTTTGCTCCAAATGTTGAAAAATTGAACAATTTGTTAACAACATTTTGCATTCTTATTGGGTGTCCGTTCTTTATACCGGCTGAAAATCACGAGTTTATCCTTATGAATTTTTATTTAGATTTATTCCACATTATTGGTTTTTTCGTTACTTTTGCAGCATAATTAAGAATCTGAACTGATAGCTCCGGTTGCTTCGTAATCATTTAACTATCAAATTATAAATGACTAATTTTGAAATCATAATGCCCAAGATGGGCGAAAGTATAATAGAAGCTACCATAACGAAATGGCTCAAAAGTGAAGGCGACAGGCTGGAGGAGGATGACACCATTGTGGAAATTGCCACCGACAAAGTAGATTCCGAAATTCCAAGCCCGGTGGAGGGCACATTGGTCAAGACGCTTTTTAACGAAGGCGATGTGGTTCCGGTTGGGACGGTCATCGCACTGGTTGAGACCGAAGGCGAGGAAGAAAATGTTGAAGAAACGGTTGCTACGGAAGCTATCCCGGGAGGCATTGTTATGCCGGATGAAAAACCAGCCAGGCCATCACATGAAGAGGTGTCTGTAAAACAGGGTATTACACAAAGCACACGTTTTTATTCGCCACTGGTAAAAAGTATTGCCAAAAATGAAAATATTGTTCTCGCTGAGCTGGAGAACATCCCGGGAAGCGGAAAAGATGGCCGTGTTACCAAACGCGATGTCCTGGCATATCTCGAAAAAAGAAATAGTGCAAAGGTCGCACCTGTTGCTACAGCTGCATCTGCTTCTGCCACCCAACAAAAAGCCATGCCTAAAATGAACCTTCCGCCGGTGAACACCGAAGCAGGAGATCAGGTTGTGGAAATGGATCGTATGCGTCGGCTTATTGCCGACCACATGGTGATGTCAAAACGGATTTCAGCACATGTTACGTCATTTATTGATGCCGATGTCACCAATATTGTAAACTGGCGTAACAAGGTGAAAAACAGCTTTCTGCAACGTAATGGCGAAAAAATAACTTTTACCCCGATTTTTATAGATGCAGCGGCCAAAGCACTACGTGAGTTTCCACAAATCAATGCTTCGGTTGACGGGTACAACATTATTTACCGCAAAAATATTAATATTGGCATGGCCACTGCCCTTCCCAATGGCAACCTGATTGTCCCTGTTATTAAAAATGTGGACGAGAAAAGTCTGCTCGGTGTTGTAAAAGCGGTGAACAGCCTTGCCGGCAAAGCACGCAGCAATGGACTCAGCCCCGATGAAATTCAGGGCGGTACTTTTACCATGACCAACTTCGGTTCATTTGACAGCCTGACCGGTACACCGGTTATCAATCAGCCGCAGGTGGCTATTCTCGGCGTTGGCGCTATTCGTAAGAAACCGGTGGTGCTGGAAACTTCTCAGGGTGACGTTATTGCCATCAGGCATATTATGATCCTCTCGCTGGCCTACGACCATCGTATTGTGGATGGGGCACTGGGTGGTATGTACATCAGGCGGGTGAAAGAGATCCTGGAAAATTGGGATATGAATACTGAAATATAGATGTCTCTTTGGTACTCCTGCATATTTAGTTAAAAATTACTGTGCTGAGTAATTATTAAATTGCCGGAAGTCAGAAGCCGGAAGTCAGAAGCCGTCAATATGCGGGTTCGGTATCTATAATAGAATTACCAGCTATTAGAACAATAAAAAAACTTCTAACTTCGGTCTTCTGTCTTCGGACTCCCGTCTTCTCCCAAATTGATGCCTTTGGAACTACAATATCAATTTACCCACTAAACATGGTAGTAAAGCCATCTGATTTTATATCTTTGCTGATTATGGTAGTGGCAGAAAATATTCACAAGTCGTTTGGAAAAGTTGAAGTGCTGAAAGGTATAGACCTGCAGGTGAACGAGCAGGAGATTGTCTCCATTGCCGGCGCTTCCGGTGCTGGCAAGTCCACCTTGCTACAGATCCTCGGTACCATCGAAAAGCCTGACAGAGGCCGGATTATCATTGATGGTGTGGAAGTTAGCCGGCTGAAAGACAAAGAACTTTCAGCATTCAGAAACAAGAAAATCGGGTTTGTTTTTCAGTTTCATCACCTGCTACCCGAATTTACTGCTTTGGAAAATATCTGTATCCCTGCATTCATTGCCGGGAAGAGCCGGAAAGAAGCCGAAATACGGGCTTATGAGCTACTGGACTTTATTCACTTGAACGAGCGTGCCGGGCATAAACCTGCCGAACTTTCGGGTGGTGAACAACAACGTGTAGCCGTAGCCCGGGCACTGATGAACAACCCATCGGTGGTGTTTGCCGATGAACCTTCGGGAAACCTCGATTCATCCGCATCGGACGATTTGCACCGGCTTTTCTTTGATTTGAGAAACGATTTCGGACAGACTTTCGTCATTGTAACCCACAACAAAGCATTGGCTGCCATGGCCGACCGTCAGTTTTTTATTAAAGATGGAATAATATCAGGGGAAAATATCTGACACGAAACTACGTTACAGGAATACCACAACACATGAACCACACCATGAGCCGTACGGGAAAGTCTGTTTTTTCGCTCTTTTTTATAATAATACTGAGTTTGTTCCTTACCTCCAATGTCAGGGCTCAGCAGGTAAAAACTTACAAAGAAGCCATCGTAAAAGGTAACCAGCTGCTCAAACAGAAAAAATATATTGATGCAAAAGCCTATTACCAGATGGCTTTACGCTATCAGGAACGGGATACTTATGCCACACGGAAAATTAATGAAATTGTCAAAGAGCTGAAAGCCGGTGAAAGCCGCGAGGAAGCTTATTACAATGTGATTGATAAGGCTGACAGTTATTACGATAAAGATATGCTGGCCATGGCTTTAAAAAGCTACCGGAAAGCGCTCACCATTATTTCCGGCGACAGCTATGCTTTGGGTAGAATAAAGGATATCCATCGCCAGCAGACTGTTGAAAGAGGACGACGCATCACGTACAATCATTTTATACGATCGGGTGACTCTTTGCTGAGTCAAAATCTTTTTAATATGGCAATTACAGCTTTTGAAAAGGCTCGAAACCTGTTTCCCAACAATCCCGGAGCAGCTGAAAAACTGGTGTTGGCCAGGCAAATGCAACATAACCATCTGAACCGTAAAAAGCAGGCGCAAAAAGCAATAAAGACTGCAGGACGTTACCTGTTGATAAAAAATTATGCAGATGCCCTGCAACATTACGAGCTGGCCGACTCGCTCATACCCGGGAATCCGGTTGTCATCAAACGGATTTACCAGTTGAAACCCAAAGCAAGAACACAAATAGCATACAACAAAATTGCCAGCGCAGCCGACCGGCTTTACATAGCCAAAAACTATATGGCTGCCCGTGAGAGGTATCAGGAAGCACAAAAACTTTGGCCGGAAAACAGCTATCCTGCCGAAATGATCAGTAAGGTGGACAGGCAACTAACGGAGCAGCGTAAGTATCTGGAACAGAATTACCGCACTGCTGTTGTGCATGCCGACAGCCTTTTTAAAATGCGTGAAATGGAGAATGCACGTGCAGAGTACAACCTCGCACTAAACCTGAAACCAAACGAAAGCTATCCACAGCAGCAACTAACTGCCATCAAAACCTGGTTTATCCGGCAGCAACAGCAACTTCAGGCCAACTACCACAGCGTTATCCGAAGCGCCGACAGCTTATTCAGCAAAGGTGCTTACCTTGCTGCACAGGAAAAATATGAACAGGCATTAAAAACACGACCCAAAGATCCATATCCGAAAAAAAAATTGTCGGAGATTGACAAGCAGCTGGCAACTATCGCCAAGAAGGAAGAGATGAATGCCCAATATCAGTCACTGATTGCGGAAGCCAAAAAGTTGCAGGCCGCCGGCCATTTCGAGCTGGCCATTAATAAATTCCGGCAGGCACTTAGTCTCAAAGGTACAGATGCTTTCAGCGCAAGCCAAATTGCTAAAATCAATCGGATGCTGGCGCAAATGCAAAAGCAAAAAGAACTGGATGCCAACTTTGCCAGACAAATTATTCTGGGGCAACGGTTGTTGCAACAAAAGCAACTGGAAGAAGCCAAAAAGGCTTTTGCTAATGCCTTGGCTATCAAGCCGGAGGAATTTCTCCCGGCTAGACGTATTCAGCTTATTGACAGTCTAATACAGCAAAAGATACTTCGGGTTCAAATCGAAAAAGATTACCAGGCTGCTATTCAGCAAGGCAAACAACTTTACGCACAAAAGCAATATGAGAATGCCCTTGTCAGATTCAAAAAAGCCAAAAGTCTGAAACCAGAAGATACCTATTCGGGCAAGATGATACAGAGCATCGAAACTACGCTGGCTGTCATTGCCCGTGCCGAAGCATTGCAACAGGCTTATGCAGAGAGCAATGCGCGTGCCAGCCAACTGCTGAAAGAGCAAAAATATGAACTGGCCAGAGCACAATACCAAAACAGCCTCACCCTGAAACCGGACGAAAGCTATCCGAAAAAACAAATTGCAGATATCAACACGATTCTGACACGGTTGGCCAAAGAAAAGGATCAGCGTTATGCCGCAGTGCTTTCCAGGGCTGATAACCTGTACAACAGCCGGCATTACCAAAAAGCAGTAAGCTTGTATGAGGAAGCCGCCAGCATAAAACCCGGCGAACCTTATCCCGGCGAACAAATTTCGGCCTGTAAGACCTTCCTCGTGCAGATAGTGGCCGAGCAAACACAAAATTATAAGCTTGCCATTGTGGAAGCCGACAGGTTATATCAAGCCAAGGTCTATGACAAATCCATCAAAGCTTACAAAAAAGCGGAGAAAGCCAAACCTGATGAGACCTATCCGGCTGAGATGATAAAGAAAATAATGGACTATATTCAGAAAAATGCCATCGTCGATTTAATTAAAGAAAAAATATTGATACCGGCCGGTGAAACAAAAAAACTCTCTTTTAAAGTATTACCCGTCGATGTCCGTAAAAGCAACTACGTCTATGTTAAAGCATATAATGTAGATGGGAAATCATTTCGGGTTATCTTCACGTACGGAAAAGACAAAAGTAAAAACGGTGGTTTTGTCGTACAGGTTCCTCCAGGCAAAACAAACCAGGATTTTATCATCAGGGTGGGAATACAATACAAATGGTTCTCCGACGACAACAACTGGCTGAGTATTTATCCGGAAAATAACCCCATCGAAATCAGCCTGGTGCGTATCTCAAAGAGCAACTGACAACGGGATTAGAACAAAACCGGAATGGGCATGAACGGGATGAATAATTAATCTCTGTTAACAATCTATAAAGGGGTATGAAGATGACATCAGAAGTATTTTAAGCAGGATAATCAAAATCTTCACATCCCCAAATCTTCAAATCTTCACATCCTCAAATCTCCAAATCTTCAAATCCTCACAATCCCGTCCCCGGAAACAGCCAGATAAGAATCACGATAACCACCAGCGCAGGGAGCATATTGATAACATTGATTTTTTTTATCCCAAGAATGTCGATGCCCAGTCCAAGTAGTAAAATACCTCCTACAGCTGAAAGTTCCGTAATCATAATGGCCGGAAAAAAATTACCAAACCACATGGCCAGCAGCGTTATACCTCCCTGATAAATCAGTAGCGGAACCGCTGAGAACAGCACCCCGATGCCCAGCCCCGAAGCCAGCGCAATGGAGGAGACCCCATCCATAAGCGACTTAATGAAAAGCAAATGCGCATCGCCGGTCATGCCTTCCTGAATGGCCCCAAGGATGGTGAGAGAGCCCATGCAGTAAAGCAAAAATGCAGTAAGTAATCCGTCGGAAAAACGTTCGTTTTTACTTTTAAAACGTTTTTTCATTTTGTCTGCCAGTTTTTCCAGCCCCCGGTCCAAATGCAGACTTTCGCCGATAACTGCGCCTATGATCAGGCTGAAAACCATTTGTAACACGTGGGTTGACTTCAAAGCCATGGAAAATCCCAGATAAAGGGTAAACAATCCGATGACCTGGAAGAATATCCGGATAAAACGTTCGGGAAGACGACTTTTGAATAAAATACCGATAAGACTACCTGCAACAACTGTTGCCACATTGACTAAAGTTCCTATCATAGCTTATTAACTGTTTTGACTTTTGCCTGCCAGCCGCGCAAAGTCTCCGCTTTTTGGGAACTGGTAAACACGAAGTCCGAACTCCGGCAATACCGCCAGCACCAGATCGAAAATATCTGCCTGGATATCTTCATAAGCAGCCCATTCTATTGTTTTGGTAAAGACATAAATTTCAATGGGAATCCCTTTTTCGGAAGGTGGCAGATGCCGCACCAGAAAGGTCATATCGTTATGAATGTCTTCATGGTTTGTGAGATAAGCTTTCAGGTAAGCCCTGAAAATACCAAGATTGGTTTGCCTGCGACCGTTGACGAGAACTTCCGGATTCATGTTGAATTTCTTATTGTAGGCTTCAATCTCTTTTTCCTTCTTCTCAAGATAAGGCCCCAGCATCTTAATTTTACGGAAACCTATTAACTCTTCTTCGCTCACAAAATGCACGCTGTCCATATCAATATACACCGCGCGTTTGATGCGTCTGCCTCCCGCCTCTTCCATGCCACGCCAGTTTTGAAAAGAGTTGCTGATGAGGCTGTACGTGGGAATGGTGATAATCGTTTTGTCCCAGTTCTGCACCTTAACAGTCGTAAGTGTAATTTCGAGCACGGTGCCGTCGGCTTGATATAGTGGCATACTAATCCAATCTCCTATACGAATCATCTTATTGAATATCAGCTGTAAACCGCCCACAAATCCAAGAATAGGGTCACGGAATACCAGCATCAAAACAGCCGATAACGTTCCCAAACCAATGAAAAGCGAGTTAAGGTCACGATGTAGCAACGTGGCAATGGCAAATAGTGAGCCAAACAGGTAGAGAATAATCTTGATAATCTGCACCAGGCTTTTAATGGGATGGTCTTTGGAAAATTCAAACCGGTCGTAATAATCGTTTAGCGAAGAGAGAATACTATCCACAATGAGTACAATAATCAGGACAAAAATTACCTCCAGGATACGCCGTATTATGCTTACCAGCACAGGCGTGGCAAATATGCTGTCCTGAATAAAGTAATAGAGGATAAATGTTGGAACCAGATACGATATCCGTCGAAAAAGGCGATGTTTTATCAGTAAGTCGTCAAACTTATTTTTTGAACGCTGAAAAACAGGAATCAACATCCTTTTCGCAATGACCCATGTTAACCTGAAACTGAGATAGGACAAAATGAAAAGCAAGACAAGTGAGATTACCGCTCCGGTGATGGTAGCCCATTGGATGGGGACACCTGTTTTCCCGATAAGCTCAATGATAGTGTCTGTAAATTGTTTTAAGTATCGATCCATACGCTGAAAATCTGCTAAAGGTTGGCAATATGTTCAAGATATTTTTCCCGGATATAGGTTAACTTATCAAGTTTGAAATTCTTGTCGTAAATACGCACAAAATCAAACATACCCTCTGTATGGTAAACATGGCCAATGGCAGCGTCAAACTTATTGTCTTTGATGTTATACTTAATGTCCATGGTTATTTTCTCAAAGGTATTCCAGCGGAGCGTACAGGGGATATGGAGATAGGTAAAAGTATCCTGTTCCAAATCTCGAAAAACGCCCTCCTCAACTTCTTCCATTTGGAAAAACTTTCTAATCTTCATGAGTGAGTTAAATGCTGCAAGCTTTTTCTTTTTCATAAATTCAATCTCCCTGTTTCGAAAGGGCTCCACCAGCTCGGGAATGTGCATATAGCCTAACCTTTTCAGGCGGATAGCATGAACTATTTTATTGTTCAGCGTGATGGTTCCCGGTGCACCGTCAAAGGCAAAAGGAAAATCTTTTCTAATGTCCATGATGGAGCGGATGATTTTATCATCATTATAAGCCTGTTTGGTGATGAGAAAAACAGAATCCGGATCACTCTTGTCCGGAACCGTCGTGCCATGATATCCCGGAAACGGATCGGCAGATTCAAGTATCATTATTTTACAATCCGAAAGTCGTTCAACGGGAATAAGTTTTTCTTTTTTAGAGATAATGCCAATTGACCGGATAATTTGTTTGTTCATAGTGCTTGATTTTTGAGATTGTCTGTGGCTAAAATAGGAATTTATCCTTTTAGCCTGCTGTTTTTTCAAGAATAATGAAAAATTCTCTCTCTTTTCTCGGATGGATGGAGTTATACGCCACTTCAAATGTTCTAACAGTAAACAATGTAAAAAACAGTGATTTATACTCTGCCAAAGAGCCGCCAAAAGGAGGAAAATCATGCGAGAATTCGTGTGTGAAAAGCAATCCCATCAACTTTCCACCCGGCTTCAGCAGGTTATGCATCTGCCGGGCATAGTCTTTCCGTCTGTTTTTCGGAAGTGCACTGAAAAAGGCCTGTTCAACAACCAAATCGAAACTTCCCCGGAGAGAAAAGAAATCTTCCTGTAGCATTTGGTCTCGCGGAAAATCCGGTACACGCTTTAGAAAAGCTTCATGTGCCAACGAAGAAAAATCGTGGTAAACAACATTCCGGAAACCGGATTTGTATAAGTATTCCACCTCCCAGCCACGCCCGGCTCCCGGCACCAGAATTTTTATTGATTTGTCTTTTAGCTGGTCAAAATACTCTTTCAGCGGTGTGGAAACATAACCAATGTCCCAGCCAAGGTGGTTCTTTTCAAAAAATTTATCCCAATATTCAGGTGGATAATTCTCTTTTGTATCCATAGTTCTTACCCTTCTTATTCAGTTAATATCCCACACCACCATTATGTTCAAAAAGCATAGCACCCTAAACGTGAGCTAAATATGCAAATAAGGGAACATGTTACCCCCCGTGCAGCTTCACCTTAAATCCATCTTTTTCAAGTATCACTTTCACTTTTTCACGAAAGTCGCCTTGAATCAGTATTTCGCCGCCTTTCACAGAACCACCTGAGCCACATGCTGTTTTTAGTTTTTTCCCCAGGCTTTTCAGCTTGTCGTCGTTTCCCACAAAACCGGTTATCAGTGTTACTTTCTTCCCTTTTCGTTGTTTTTTATCCAGCGAAAGGTAAAGCTTTTGCTGCGATGGCGGCAGGTTTATCACCTCCTCCTGCTCTTCTTCCTCATAACGATAATTGGGATTGGTGGAGTACACCACCCTTGTGTTTTTCTTATTTGATGACATGTTTCGGAATAATTATTTTTAAGGATAAAGGATGAACTTTTATTTCTAATTTTTTATTGATTTTCCTCGCTTCACCGTCGATATTCACCACCCGGTTTTTCTTTTGGTAAACCCAAAAATGCCCCGAACGGAAACTTTGCACATAACGAGACATGTCGATGGCACGCAACAGCAGCAGGTTAGTAATCAGCGGAAGCTCAAAAATACCCGGTTTCTGTACCACAATTACATCCAGTTTGCCATCGCGCAAAAGCGCATTGGGGGCGATTGTCGTGTTGTAGCCAAACTGGTTGGAGTTGGCAAAACTGATAAAAAGTGCACGTGTTCTCAAGGAGGTGCCATCCTCAAATTTGATCCTGTATTTTTTGGGTTTGTAATACAGAAAATTTGTGGAGATCAAATGAGCATAAGAGAAAAACCCTCTTCGTTCACCTTTGGCAAATAATTTGGCTACCAGCGCATCAAAACCAACACCTGCAATACTTACAAAAGGAATACCGTTTACCGAAGCCGTGTCTATCTCCGTAACACGTTGCTTGTTTATGAGGCGCATGGCACCCTGAATAGTCCGTGGTATTCCCAAATGACGTGCCAGCCCGTTGCCCGAGCCTTGTGGAATTATGCCCAGCACCGTATCACTGCCAATAATCTGCGAAGCCACCTCGTTGATGGTACCATCGCCACCGACAGCTACGACAACGTCGGTTTTCTGTCTGACCGCCTCGCGACTTAGTTCCACAGCATGACCGGCATAAGCTGTCTCTTTGATGTCCGAAATAAATTTTTGGGTATTGATGTGCCTATTGATAACCTCAACGAGCCTTACGCGTCTGTGCATTCCCGAAATGGGATTCACAATAAACAGAATTTTCTTTTTCTTTTGCAGGGTTTGCTGCATCTGCCTTCACTTATTTAAATATTTCCACTACAACCGTGCGGGTTTTCTCGTCGGCTTTGTTGCCTGCCGCATCACTCACGTTGTAATATACTTTGTAAATGTCCTGTACATGAATATTTACGTCGTTGGTTACCTGTAGGCGAGTGCTAATGTCCAGCGTGTCACCGTTTTGCTGCACATCATAAGCTTTGGCTCCCGTATCGGTGTAGGTTGAGTCCAGTTGTGTGTAAACCGGATTACTTCCCAGAACTACAATAAAAGGTTTGGTCGTATCCTTAATTTTGGCTTTGTGACAGCTGCCAAGAAATACCACCAACAACAGAACTGTAAAAAAACCAATCCAACGTTTCATCTCATTTTAATTTTTACGAGTGCAAAGCTAACGAAATAAAAGGAAATTTCAATAGGTTTTGTTTTTGGAAGCGTACGTCGTGGCAAGTTGCCGGGACGAGTGTATCAGGGTCGCCTGGAAACTGTCTCTTTGCATCATTCCCATTCACGCATACGGAGGAGATGACTTCATACGTCAATAAATATTTAGCATATTCTATTTCTTGTTCATGCGTGATAATTTCTTATTCCGTTCATGTCTATCGTGCTATTTAATTATATAGCCGAATGAAAATGCAACAGCGTAATCCTCAAGACTTATTTTATTCTCTACGTTCCATTGGGAGCGACTGTCCACCAGGCTGTTCAAATTGTAATTATATTGAAATTCCAACCCCAGCTGAAAATTACTCACCCGGTAATGAATACCGGCTGTTCCCATAAACCCGAAAATTACTTTATGCAAATTGTCTGCTTTCTCAAACTGTGAAAGGAACGCGACACTTTCGTTATAAGAAATCAGATAATTCAACCTTGGCCCAAAGCCGATATAGGGTGCGATTTTATTTCCCAGCTTAAATTTAAAACTTGCTGTTGTATTTAATGTTAGAAAGTGCAGCGACGTAAGGACATCTATCATCTTGTTATTGTTGGGGTTGCCAGGGTCAACGGATAGTATTTCTCCTTTTCCTCCGAGAAGGATATAGCCCATATTGGAGCTTAGCATAAAGTTCTTTTTCTGCAAATAATCTATCCCGAAAGTGGCTGTCATACCCACATAATTTTTGTAATACGGATTATCCCCCGACAGGGAATTATACCAGTTTATTTTTGAGAAAGCCGGTCCGGTTTTTACGTTAAACGTTTGTGCTTTCGCTGAAAACAAACAGACAAAAAACAGGAATGTAAGAATATATCTTTTCATCATCTCTTTTTTTAAAAAACCGATGAGCTTTTGGATTTGCACGGTTTTGACTTTTAGATTGTAAAGGTAAAAAATATTCCTGAATACTAAAAGCGGGTTGCTTTGTATTACAGGAAAATGGAAAGAACGGAAAAGCGTCCGTAGGAAATTTAACTTTTACCACCATTTCTAAACTGAAATAAATACCTTTGTCATTCAAACCTGAAAGATAAAGGCTGTAAAGAAAGATTACTTATGATACAAAAAAAACAGCACAAACCCCTGCTTCTTACACTGATTTTTTTTCTAGTCACATTAACGTTGGCGGCACAACAAAAATATCCGCAACACTATTTTCGCTCGCCGGTGAGTTTTCCCATCTACCTTGCCGGGACATTTGGTGAACTCCGCGATGGTCACCTTCATGCCGGTATCGACATAAAGACCGACGGGATACGGGGTAAAAAGGTTTATGCTGTGGCCAATGGTTACATTTCGCGGATAAAAATTTCGCTGTACGGATATGGGAAAGCACTTTATATCACCCACCCCAATGGTTATGTTTCGGTTTACGGCCATTTGGAAAAATTTAATTCGCAGTTGCAACGCTATGTGAAAAGTATAGAATATCGACGCGAAAGTTTTGTGGTACAAATTTTCCCTCCCAAAGACAGCATCAAAGTTAAAAAAGGCGAGGTTATTGCTTACTCTGGAGATACCGGTGGATCTATCGGCCCTCATCTTCATTTTGAAATCCGTAATGGGAAATCAGAACATCCGGTTAATCCTCTATTTTTCAGAAGCTTTAAAATAGCTGATAATCTGCCGCCGAAGATTGTGCAACTTGCTATATATCCGGTTTTTCCAGGTAGCCGTATCAACAATAAACCCGATACACTTATGCTGCCCGTTGCCGGACATGGAAAAGCTTGTTATCTCAAAAACATGCCTGTTATTCATGTAAAGGGGGCGGTTTCTTTTGGCTTAAGAACCTACGATGTGATGAATGGAACCCACAACAAAAATGGCATCTATAGCCTCAAACTTTACGAAGATACCACACTGGTTTATGCCCTGAAAATGGACAAGCTATCCTTTAGCACAGGTCGTTATGTCAACAGCCTGATAGATTATAACTATTACGAAAAAACCGGAAAACGGCTGGCTCGCACGCAACTGGATACCAACAACCGGCTGGGAAATTACCGGAAGATGGTAAACCACGGCATTTTCACTTTCCACGATACGCTACCCCATCATTTTGAATATGTGGTGAGTGATATATACGGCAATACTGCTGCCTTGAAATTTTCTGTTGAAGATGAACCGGCTGCCACAAAAGTTTCTAAAAACCCAAAGAGAGAAACGGGTATTTTTATCCGTTTTAACCGGCCTGCAAAGATTGATTCGGGCAACATCAGCCTCTCTTTTCCAAAGGATTGCTTTTACCGTTCTTTTTATTTTCAGCTACGAAAGTTTCCTGCTAACAGCAAAACCCTTTCTCCCGTTTATGCTGTACACAACCGGTTTGTTCCGGTACAGAAGTATTTCAGCCTAACCATAGAAGCAGTTGCTTTGCCTGCTTCCATAAAAAAGAAAACCTACATTGCTTATGCTCCTGACAAAAATGAAGATTATTCGTGGGTCGGTGGAAGCTGGAGCGGCAACACTATTCGTGTCAAAACGAGAGATCTTGGTGATTATACTCTCATGGCTGACTCCATTCCTCCCACGATAAAGACGATCAATTTCAGTAACGGTACCCATATTGCGGGCAGGCATTTTATTAAAGTGATGATAGAAGATAACCAGAGTGGTATTAAAAGTTACCGTCCTACCCTTAACGGCCATTGGATATTGATGGAATACGATTTGAAAAGCAATTTACTGACCTATCATTTTGACCGCTACCTGAAAAAAGGTAAAAACGAATTCAAACTTATCGTTCACGACAACGTTGGTAATGAACGCGTTTATAAAGCGGTGATTTTCAATTAATATTGATTTCTTATTCTTGTTCGAAATGAAATACGTGGTCACTAATGCCTCCGCCAAAGTTTCGGTGACATGAGACAAAGTTGAGCATGAAAAAGGAATAGTTCGTATGGGGATATTCTATAGTTAGGCTTTATTAGAAAGAAACTACCAATGTCCAAAATTTCACATAAAATGAACTTATATTGAATAGTAGTCCAAAGTTTGAACATATTTATTAAATTGTTCATTATTTCAAAATAAATGAACACGCTGTGATGAATTGTCCATTTTTTTTATATTTTTGGAGTGTGTTTAATTTTATAATAAATATTGACAAGTAAAATTGGAAATTAAATTATGTTTGATAGACAGAAACCTTATAATGATTTACCTTTATTACCACCTAAAATAGATGTTAATAATAATTTAAACATTTTAAAAAAGTTAGTTACAGCTTCAAGAGCATTAGCAACTATAAACGGGAACTTAAATCGTTTACCTAATCCATTGATGTTGGTGAATACATTATCATTGCAAGAAGCTAAAACATCAACGGAAATTGAAAATATATTTACAACCGAAGATGAATTATACAAAGCAATATCAGATACAAAAAAGAGTGAAAGTTCTAATCCTGCCACAAAGGAGGTTTTGAAATATAGAGAAGCATTATGGGCAGGTTATCAAAACTTACAAGATAATCCACAGATAAATAAAAAGTTAATAATTCAAATATTCAATCAAATAAAAGAGACCAATTCCGGGTATCGTCCACCGCAGGCTAACATTGTCATAAAACGAGGTCAAAGTGAATTAAGACCTGGTGAAATTGTTTATACACCACCGCGAAATGAGAAAATTATTGAAACATTAATGAGCAATCTAATAGAATTTTTAAATGATGATATAAAATACCCAATTGACCCTTTATTAAAAATGAGTATAGCTCACTATCAGTTTGAAGCAATACACCCATTTCAAGATGGAAACGGTCGTACAGGAAGGATACTTAACTTATTATATCTTGTAAGTAAAAAATTATTGTCTCAACCAATTTTATACATATCGAAATACATCATCTTAAATAAAGAAGATTACTATTATAAGTTAAGTGCGGTTACTCAAAGAAATTCTTGGGAAGCGTGGATTTTATTTATGTTAGATGCAGTTGAGAAAACATCACTTATAACAAATGAAAAGATAGATGAAATTCTTGCTCAAATGGAAGAAACTTTAAACCATGCAAAAAGCAAAATAAAATGGTATAATAAGGAAATAAATGAAGCTATTTTTAGCCAACCATATATAAAACCGAAAATTATAGGTAAAATAGTTAATAAAACATCAAGGACAACATTAACAAAATATATGAATGAGGTGGTCGAAAATAAAATATTGAGACCTAAAAAAATAGGAGGAGAAGTATATTACCTTAATGATGATTTGTTAAGAATATTAGAAGAATAACAAAGCCTAATATCAGCTATGCGCCACGCCGCAGTATATTGGTAATAAGACAATTAATGTTGATTAAAAATATTTGTAAACACGAAAATTAAACAATAAAAAAGCGGCACATCGCATAGCCACACCGTTATTTACCATAAGTTTAGTCACGTCAGGGACTCAGGTACAGAACATCTTCGCAGATAGATTTTTGGAAAAGATGGTGATTTAAAGAAAACCGGTAAACTCCTGAAGCCATCAATATTTTAATACCTTAGCAACAAAATGTAGTATACTGAAAATGGAAAAGAAAGTGGTAAAATTTGATAAGAGTTATTTAAAGATGGCACATGTTTGGGCCGAAAATTCCTACTGCAAACGGCGTCAGGTGGGCGCGCTGATTGTGAAAGACAGAATGATTATTTCGGACGGCTATAATGGCACACCTTCCGGTTTTGAGAATGTGTGTGAAGACGAGACCGGGAGCACCAAGCAGTATGTGCTTCATGCCGAAGCCAACGCCATCACCAAAGTGGCCAAGTCCAATAACAGTAGCGAAGGTGCTACGCTTTACATTACCGACTCACCCTGCGTGGAATGTTCCAAGCTCATTATCCAGTCGGGTATCCGCCGCGTTGTTTACGACCGCGAATACCGTATCGTTGATGGTCTGGCTTTGCTCAGCCGGGCAGGAGTACAGGTGGATCATTTGGAAATGAAATAGACTTTTCTTTGGGCGTATTTTCAAAGATATAGCGGACAGCCCGCTTCGGTTTGCGCAGGCCTTGTGCGGAGGAACCGAACCCACCCTGAAAATCATTGAGAATATCCGTCTAATCTGTTAATTCTTAATGCCAAACGGAATACGAATGTTCAGTGAGATATTCCTTCCCATATTGTAAATACCCACATCTTTGAGTGTGGAGAGGTGATCTATGTACTGCTTATCGAGCAGGTTGGTTGCCATAATACTAAAGCTGAAAAACTGATTTTTCACCTTTAAATCCGTACCGATGCCGGTGTTAAGCAGAAAATACCCGGGTGTTGTAGTTTCAAAATCGGCGGCATGGTTTTGGGCAAAAACATAGTCACAAGAGATTCTGACAAAAGAAGTTCTCCAGACCTTCCACTTGTCTTTACGAGCCATGATTTCAAAATGTAGCTTGTTGGCGGGAATCAGGGGCAGATAGCCGCCCGAATTCTTTTGGGCATAGATATAAGCGTAGTTTGCTTTCAAATGCAGCCAGTCAAGGGAAACGGGATGTACATGGATGCCAATCTCTCCACCTAAGAGATGTGATGGCGTTTGTTGGTAGCGATATATTTTTGTTCCATCGGAAAGGGTGTCGGATGTTGGTGAAAGATAAATATAGTTGTCGATGTAGTTGTAAAAGGCAGAGACCTCAAAGGTGGTGTAAGTGGTGTGGATATGAAATCCCAGATCGGCCTCTAAGTTTTGCTGATTTTTCAGGTTGGCTTCTCCTATTTCGTAACGGTTACCGTGCTGGCCGTTTTGGGTCAGCTCTGCAATGTTTGGGCTTCGGAAAGCGGAGGCCAGATTGAAACGTAGCAGCATGCTTTTGTTAAAATGAAAAATGGTTCCAATGGAAGCACTCACGTTGTTGAAATTTCTTTCCAGCCGTGGCATAAGTGTTCCGTTGTTTATACCCGCATAATGTTCGGGAATAACAACGTTGCGGTGGTCGTACCGGATGCCGGCTTCTATGATGGCTAAGCTGCCAAAGTTGTGGCGTCCCATACTGAAAACGGAAAAATCGTTCAGGTTGGCATCGGGAATAACATGTTGAGGCGCCGCACCATTACGGTTGGCCTGGCTCATTCCCTGCATACCAAGGAAAGCTTTGGTGCTTTCGCTGAAATGATAAACACTTTTGAAACGATAGGTAAATGTCTTTAACCGCATGTTTACCAGCTCCATGGCCGGTGTAAGCCGGGAGCCTTGCAGCCTTCGGTTATTATTTTGGTAGGAGAAGTCAGCATCAAGTTTAAGGTTTCCCAAAAAGAGCTTATTTTTGGAAATAAGCAACTGGTCTGTTAAATCCTGATACCAGATTTCACTTTTGCGACCTCGCTCCTTAACAAGTGCTAAGGCAGGAGGGACGGCCATTCCAAGTTTGGAACGGTTATAATCGTAAAAGATTCGAAAGCTGCCGATGTTTTTTATCATGCCTGCGTTTAGCTTTATGCTGTGGGTGTTGAATCGGGTGTTGAAAGCCGTGGCGCCTCCACCCTGAATAAAATCTTTGTTGCTGTTTATTTCGGTGCCGGCGCCATAGACAAAACCTTTGTGGTTACCCTTTACCTCCACGCTGGAAAGTGTTCCCATCGTATTGCTGAAGATCTTCATGCTAACGGCTCCTTCTATACTTCCCTCACGAGCGACAGGTTCAGCTACAAGGTTAATGACTCCTCCCACGGCGCCCGATCCGTACATAAGCGAAGCAGGCCCTTTAATGATTTCCACTCTTCCAATACCAAGTCCGTCAATTAGATAGGGGTGGTCTTCGGAAAACTGAAAATTGGCCATGGGAATGCCTTTGTTCAGCACCAGTAAGTTGCTCAGAGAAAGCCCGCGGATGACAGGTGTCCCTACGCCAGGTCCTTTGGAAATCATGCTGACACCGGGAACTGATTCCAGCGATGCCATAAAAGATGGTTGCGAAACACGGGTTACATTTTTCATTTCCAGTGTACTGATTCCTACGGTATTTTCATGTTGTGTGCCAGTGAAGTTTCCGGTAATAACCACCTCCTGCCCCTGGATGACCATGGGCTTCAACTTGATGTCTATGGTAATTTGATGCCCTTGGAAATCAACTTTTTTTGTCTGGTCTTCGTAACCAACAAAAGAAAATGTGACAAAAAACTGACCATTGGGAATGTTGCCAATTTGGTATTGGCCGTTGTTGTTGCTCACAGCTCCCACTGAAAGGTCATTGATAATGATGTTGACGCCGGGAAGTGCTTCGTGGTTGGCCGCATCCGTTATGCGTCCGGTGAGGCTGTTTTGCGCGTTTGCTTTTAATAAAAGAAACACGGAAAAGAAAATGAGAAGTTTTATTTTCATTTTATTGCGTATTTTATTAGACAATCCGGTTAACCACTTCTTTCGTGGTTGCTATATGATACTGGCTAATAAAGGAGGAGCACGTAATAAAGTAGAGTAATCTAATTCGGTAGAAAATGATTCGGGAATAAAGTTTATAAAAACTTTCGCATAAAAGGTGCGTTTTTCTTTTTTGTGTATCTGCTTTTTAATAGTGTAAAAAGACAACGTAAAACCCGGTATGGGACATGTACGGTAAAACGAGTGCCACACATTGCTGTTTTTTTCCTTACTATGGAAAAATACGTGGTGATGAAATACTTCGTCCAAAAGTTTCACTGTGGTTGGTGTAATGAAAACCAACAACAGTGAAATTGCAAGGATATGCCTTAGCCTTTTGGACATGCTTGTAAAATAAGTCTGTTTTTAATTTTTTACGGGAATATTTTTCAACACTTCCAAGGTAAGTTTCCAGAATTTCTCCACCGAGGCAATCTCCAGTTTTTCATCCGGAGAGTGTACCCCGCGAAGTGTGGGCCCAAAAGAGATCATGTCCATTCCCGGATATTTATCACCGATAAGGCCGCATTCCAGCCCGGCATGGATGGCCAAAACCTTAGGTTCTACGTTGAAAAGCTTTTGGTAAGTACTTTTGGTCAGTTCCATAATTTCGGAATCTGGATTGGGCGTCCATCCCGGATAACCATCAGAAGTTTCGCTGCGTGCTCCGGCCAGATTGAAAACGCTCACCACTTTGTTGGTAACATCGTCTTTTTCTGATTCCACCGAACTACGCTGACTGGTGGTAATGAGGATATTGTCCTCCTCAAACTTCACGGAAGCGAGGTTGGTGGAAGTCTCTACAAAGTTCGGGATATCCTGCGACATGGCGATAACACCGTGAGGGCAGGCATAAAGTGTGTTGACGAGTGTAGTAAAATTGTCATTGCCGATAACCGTTTCAGGCAGATCAGTTGCTACGACCGAAAAACTCAGGTTGGGTTCTGTGGCGTGGTATTCGTGTTTGTATATCTCTTCAAAATCTTTGGCTTCGGAAATCACAAGCTGTGCTTTTCCTTTGGGAACTACCACCACTGCAAAAGCTTCGCGGGCAATGGCATTTCTTAAATTGCCGCCGTCAAAAACAGCAAGCTTCATGTCAAATTCACCTTTGTATGTCCACAAAAATCGGTTTAACAACTGGTTCGCATTGGCGCGCCCTTTGTTGATGTCGTCACCGGAGTGCCCGCCTTTCAAGCCGGAGACCTTGACTTCCATTGCTTCATGATCTTCAGGGACAGCTTGTTTTTGGTAAGGAAGCCAGGCAAGTGTATCCTGACCACCTGCACAGCCGATATAAAGCTGTCCTTCGTCTTCTGAGTCAAGGTTCAGCAGTATTTCACTTTGCAGGAAACCCGGTTTCAGCCCGAAAGCGCCGGTAAGGCCGGTTTCTTCGTCCACCGTAAACAGACACTCAATAGGGCCGTGTTCAATATCGTCGGAGGCAAGCAGTGCCAGCTCTGTGGCCACACCTATGCCATCGTCACCACCGAGGGTGGTGCCATCGGCAGTAACCCAGCCGTCTTCAATGTATGCTTCGATGGGGTCGTTATCAAAATCATGGGCTCTGTCGCTGTTTTTCTCACAAACCATATCGATATGGCTCTGCAAGACAACCGATTTACGGTTTTCCATGCCGGGGGTGGCGGGCTTGCGAATCAGCACGTTATTTACTTCGTCCTGAAGTGTTTCCAGTCCGTGTTCTTTTCCGAAACGCACCAGATATTCGATTATTTTTTCTTCCTTTTTGGAAGGCCTCGGGATATTTAAAATCTCTTTGAAATAGAACCACACTTTGGCGGGTTCCAGTTTTAATAATGCTTCATTCATGACTTATTGTTTTTAGATGCACAAAGGTAGGAAGAAGTCCTGAACAGGGGGTTAAAATGTGTTAAGAAAAAGTCCCTGTTTTACACTTCAACAAATCAAATTGTCTGTATCCCTGCTTTTTCCTGACTTGTAACCATTTTTCTTTTCAAAAAAACCATTCTCAAATAGAGAAGAGTCAGCGAAACAACCAGCATGATAAGCAATTGTCTGAAATCGGTCAGTACCGATCCCCAACTGCTACCTTCGGCAAAGAGTTTTGTTACGGCATCCATCATGGGCGTGGTGGGAATGATGGCTGCCAGCCACTGAAGTGGCGCCGGCATAGCTGCGATAGGCCACGAGTAGCCCGAAAGCAGGAACAGCGGATAGCTGGTGAAGGCCAGCACCTCCATAATACGGATTTGTTTCTTGCTGAAAGAGGCTATCAGCAGCGTATAAACCATGACAACAATAAGGAATAGCACGCTCATGGCGAACATGGTTAGCTTGTCGCCGCGGATGGGAATGTCAAAAAAGCGAAAGATAATGCCGAGATAGAGCAGTACATAAGCAGAATAGAGTAGGAGGTAGTAACTAAGCCTGCCGCTGAAATATGCAGCAATACCGGTGCCATTGCCCGATAAAATCTCTTGCAGGTCTCCCTTTTCCCGGCTGCGGACAAAACTTTCGCCCAAGCCTATTAGCAGGGTCTGTTGCAGGACAAGAAACAGTAATCCCGGAAGCAGGTAATCGCCATAATTGTTGGTGGAGTTGTAAATGGGATGAACATCGGCCATGACGGGGTTGACGAGCTGCATACCATATTTTTCGTTGAGGCCTTTGGTGGCGTAATAATGCATCCGGATGCCGGCGTCAACGGTTTGGAAAACAGTGTTTACTGCCCGGTTCAAATCGTTGGAGGGTAAAAAACGCGTTGTGTTCAGATAGAGTTTTACATCGCTGCCTTCGCCTTTTAACAGGTCTTTTTCAAAGCCTTTGGGAAAGAGCATAAATCCCTGGATTTTTAAAGCATACATCTCGTTTACGCCTTCCTGACAGGTTGTCGGCCGGTTTTCGAGCCGGATGGTCGGATCGGCAGAAAGTAACCGTGTAAACTCCTGACTGGTAGGGGTTTTGTCGAAGTCCACCACGGTAAAAGGAATTTGCTTTACCTCTTTGTTCATATAAATGGAACCCATCAGGAAAACATACAACAACGGCGCGGCAATGACCGTCAGCAGAATGCTGTGGTCGCTGATGACCGTCCTCATTTCATCTTTGAAACCTTGTATGAAACTTTTCCTATTGTACATGTTGCAAAGAAGTCTTTTGTGGTGAAACCATACTTTTCATCCGGATACGCAGCGCCACGTAGCTGGTAACAAAGCCCACGACGAGAAAAACCGTCAACTTGTAAAAGTCTGTTAATGTGTATGAAAACGGAGCGCCAAGCTGGTATGTTTTGAAAAATGCATGCAGAAAATGGGTGTAAGGAATAAACTGCGCTATGGTGCTGCTGAAAAATGGCATGGCAAAAATGGGAAAGGTGAAACCGCTAAAGACAAAAGCCGGCGAGTTATAGAGAAAGGCCACGTCTAACGACAGAATTTCGTCGTTAATTGTGGTAGAAAGCATAAACCCGAGGAAAATGTTGACTATAATGAAATAACTGAACAGGAGCAACAGTTGTCCTTCTCTTTGCTGAAACGGGATGCCGAAAATCCAAAATACCAGCACAATAAGTCCGGTAACATAAATACCCATGAGCAGGTAAGCCAGACTTTTCCCGAGTAGCATGTTTAGCGCGCTGCCTTTGGCGGTTTCTGTCAGCTCGCTGAAACTTCCGCTGTTGAATTCCGAGTTGAAAGCGCGTGTAGCGATAAAAAATACAATCATCTGCAACAGAACGGTTAGCAATCCGGGAACAAGGTAGTATAAATAGTTGTAATTGGGATTGAACAATGATTTGGTATGTATCCGGATAGGCATTATCATAATCATGGCCTGTTTTGGCGTCATGCCTTCCGCCTTAAACTTCTTCAGCAATATGCCGTCATTGATGGTTCCCACTACCGTGTAGGCTTCCCGCAAGAGGATATTCCCGAAAATAATGTTAGAGCTGTTGGTAAACACTTGCACTTTGGTGCTTTTACCTTTGAGAATGTCGCGTTTAAGTCCCTTGGGAATGTGGAAAATCGCCCGCTCTTTGTGGTTGGGGAAGTAGTTTTCCGGGTTGTCAGAAGAGGAGATATAATCTGTCACTTTCATGGTAGGAGAGGCGTTGACATATTCTGCTATCATGCGGGAGATGTCGGAATGGTCATGATCCCAGATGGCCACCGGAATCTCACGCAAGGCACCTTTTTGGTAAATCAATGCCAGCAACGGGAAGACAATCAGTGGGATATAAAAAAGTATCAACCGGGTGGAATGACCTTTTACAATCCGGTAGATCTCCCTTATTCCGACTTTTATGAAAGCGGGAAGCTTCATGTTCTTCTGCGTTTTGATTAAATGTGGATTTCGATACTCATGCCGGGACGTAATCCTTTAACCGGATGAACCGGCTTCAGATGAATCTCGAAAGTTTTCATGTCAAACTCGCCTTTGGCTTTGGTGGGAACCCAGGTAGCAAAATCGGCCATGGGAGCGATATAAGTAACTTTGAAGTTGAATGATTTGTCTCCTAGCCCGGGAACTTCCCCTTTTACTACCGTGTTTTTTTTAAAGTGTATCAGCTGGTCTTCGCGGATATTCAGTACGGCATAAATATCGCCCGGAATCATGATGGTGAGGATAGGATAACCTTGCGGAACAACCTCGCCCGGTTCGGCAATTTTGTTGCTGATTTCGCCGGAAACGGGTGCATAAACGTTGAGCTGGTGATAAAACTCCATGGCTTCGTTGTAAGTACTCTTGGCAATTTCATAATTCCCTTCGGCAGCGGAGATGTCCTCTTTTCGTGCACCTTTCAACGCCATATCGTACAATGCTTTGGCTGCTTTCATCTGGTCGCCTGCCGCCTGGTATTTAAACTTTATTTTATCCATTTCCTGCTGTGAGATGATGGAATCGGCAAACATCATCTGGAAACGTCTGTAGGTTTTTCCAGCAAATTCGTACTGGCTGCGAGCCATGCCGTATTTGTTTTCTGCCGCCCGGATGGTCTCTTTCCTGGCACCTGATTTTGCCTTTTCCACCAGTGCACCGGCAGCCATAACAGCGCCCCTGGCCTGACCTACTTTGGTTTCCATAATGTTGGTTTCGAGTTTGGCCAGCAACTCTCCTTTTTTCACTTTGTCGCCGAGGTCAACCAAAATGGAGTCTACCCGGCCGGGATCCAATGAGGCAACATTAACGGTGGTAGTTTCAAACATACCGGTAAAAACCTGATCTTCCGGATTGTTGTGGTGAATCGTAAGGAAAACAACGGCAACGATGATAACAATTACGGGAATAGAGAGTGCTAAAAAACTTTTATTCTTTTTCATTTCTGTCCGGTTTTTAAAATTTACTGTTTGGTGATTAAAATATCGATAAGCTTTTGCGGATTGCCGGTGGCGAGATAGAGGTCGCTCAGAGTAACATAATATTCGTAAAGCGTATGATAGGCCTCTATTTGAGCTTTTTCATACAGCATGCGTGCATCAATCACGTCTATGGATTTTCCCATACCTTCATGAAAGCGTTTTTCGCTGATGTCGTAATTCTTTTTTGCCAGCGCAATGGTTAGCTGAAGTTTCCGGTAGCGTTCCTGCTTGTTGAGCACTTCGCGGTATGATTTGTTGACCCACAGGTTCACCTGCTGATGAGCATACCGGTCGGCAGCTTCCACTTCCCTCGCAAGGTGTTGGGTAGCTTTCAGTTCGTTGATTTTTCTGCCGCCGTGAAACAGGTTGATACGTGCCTGAATGCCGATCATAAAAGGCGGCGGAATGACCGGATATTTATCACGAAATATTCCATACTGCCCCCACGCACCGATTTGCGGGAGAAATTCGGCTACGTCTAAGTTATGTTTTTGTTTAACCATGGCTTTCTTCTGATCAATCATTTGAAAAACAGGCTGAGCATTTTTCGCTTCGGTTTGTAGTTGACTCAAATTGAGAGGGCAGGCCTGAAAGCGGAGGGTGTCGGTTACATCGACTTTGATGACAGAATTAAGGCCGATGCTGGTTTTAAATGCCAGTTTGGCCAGTTCCAGCTTGTTTTGGTCGTCGGCGAGGTCGCGTTCGGCATTGGCCACAGCCACTTCCGCACGTAGTCTTGTGAAGGGAGGGATTATACCAATCTTTATGGCTTTGTCCGCATCCCGCTCATGGCGTTTCATCCCTGCCACCACCTGTTCACGTGTTTTTACCACCGCTTTTAACAAAACGATGGCATAGTAACGGTCGATGGTCTCTTTGGTGATCTCATTTTGTGTTTTGCGTAATTCCTCATCCGAATATTTGAGTTCTGCCGAAGCATACTTCTTTCCTGCAATAATTTTCCCGCCGGTAAAAATGGGCTGTGTTACTGAAAAGTTCAGGTTGGGATAGTTTTGCCTGTCAATGGTAAGGTTCACCGGCGGCAGTTGTTTTAATCCTGCCAGTTGTTTGGCCAGCGCTGCCTGCAAGTCAGGAGGAAGTTGAAGTCCCTGTGCCATGGTTGTCCCGAAACCCGTCAGCAGATTGTCAATAGAACCTTTGACCAGCGACATGTTTATTTCCGGGTTTTGGCTGAGCCATGTGAAACCGCCATTCACATCAATGGAAGGAAAGAAATTCCCTGTCGCTGCTTTTTTCTTGTATTGCTTCTGTTCAACCATCTCTTCATATTGCCTGATTTTTGCGTTGTTGCGCATAGCGCTGTCCAAAGCTGCCGAGAGATTGAGCCGGAGCGGCGCCTGCTGCGAAAATGCTAAAAAAGGCATCAAAAGCATGGTTAATCCCAATAAGAAAACCGGTACAAAACCGGTGGGATGCTGAAAACGTATCCCTGTATAATTTCTGTATCTCATGTTTCTGTAATTCATGGTTTTATCTTTTTTTTGACCGATGGTCATTATTCGTATAAGCATTCCATTCATACGGATTATCCCCTCAGCTGATTGTTTTACCAACTTTTATGTCCTGTTGTCGAACAGGAGTTCTTTTTTGCGGCTGCAAAAGTAAAAACTTATTGATAGATACCGACTAAAAACGTTTAATAGTTTAAAAAAGTTTTAAACGATTGTAAGTTCAATTAGCAAATACAACTATTTAGAGGTAAAAACCAAAGGTTAGGAACGGGTCATAAAAGACTAATACACAAAGTGAATGAGACGAAGAAATTGGCGTTTTCCGGCGAGCATTACTTCAAAGCCGGTAAAATATAATTCTCAATAAGCCGGAGAGGAAACTGCCAGCCTTTGTCTTCGGGAAACCAGGATGTTATGGCGATAACCGTGTGGAGAGTGGGGATAATTACGATATACTGTCCGCCATATCCAAGGGCGATGATGGAGGGGAAAGATTTCCCATTTGAAACCAAAGTGCGTTGCCAGAAAAGGTAGCCATAGCCATCCAACTCGCCCCAATACCTTTTGTCGAAGTGAAAATGCTCTTTCGTTGCTTCCGCTATCCAGTTTTCCGAAACAATTTGCTTTCCGTTCCACACTCCTTTGTCCAGCACCAGTTGTCCCAGCTTTATCATGTCGCGGGGAGCAAGGAAAAGACCTCCCCCCAGCTCAGGTTGCTCTTTGTCATTTTTGTAGTACCAGGCGTAATTTTTTATTTGCAAAGGCTGAAAAAGCAGGCTATCCATAAACCTTTCGAGGCTGATGTGCAGTGGGGTTATGGCTGTGGTGAGCACATCACCGAGGGTGTTGGTCAGGGCGGTACGGTAATCGAAGACTGTTCCCGGCGTGTGAACCAAAGATTTAGAAAACATATATTGTGCATAATTGTCTGCCAGCAGGCTGTCGGTATCTTCCGCACCGGCAAAACCCGCCGACATGGTCAGAATGTTTTCGAGAGTGATTTTATCCTTTCCGGTTGTCCAGTTGATATTTTTCAGGTCTGGCAGGAGCAATTGTGCCGTTTGGTTTACGCCTTTTATCAG